>Ga0075123_10001935_pt1 | contig 10230 bp, 9 predicted proteins | sample AntAceMetag02UKX_FD_69808 | JGI IMG/M metagenome (GOLD analysis project Ga0075123, IMG submission 69808) | Saline lake microbial communities from Ace Lake, Antarctica - Antarctic Ace Lake Metagenome 02UKX | ecosystem: Environmental > Aquatic > Non-marine Saline and Alkaline > Saline | place... | reverse complement strand
CTGACGCATTGTTAATACTTCAACAGCAGATGAATCAATTAAGTCAAGTTATGGATAATAAGTTAAATCAATCAGCTGAGTCAGCTCAGAAACAATTTAGTCAAAGCTCTAAAATAATTAGAGATGTAACTGAAAAACTAACTAAACTTGATGATACTAATAAACAAGTAATTGGTTTCGCAGAACAATTACAATCATTAGAAAGTATTTTAACTAATCCTAAACAACGAGGCATACTTGGAGAATATTATTTAGAAACAGTTTTAAAAAATGTTTTACCTCCAGATTCTTATAAAATTCAGTACGCTTTTAAAGATGGAGTTATAGTTGATGCAGTTGTATTTATTGATAAACAAATAATTCCAATAGATTCTAAGTTTAGTTTAGAGAATTATAATAGAATTTTAGATAGTAAAACTTCTGAAGAAAAGAAGAAATATGAAGTTGCTTTTATTAATGATTTAAAGATTAGGATTGATGAGACTTCAAAATATGTAAAGCCAGAAGAGAAAACAATGGATTTTGCATTTATGTTTATTCCTTCAGAAGCTATTTATTATGATCTTTTAATTAATAAGGTAGGAGCAGTTACAGAAGATACTAATAGTTTAATTTCTTATGCATCAAGGAAAAATGTAATTATTGTTTCGCCAACTTCATTTTTAGCTTATTTACAAACTGTTTTGCAAGGATTAAGAAGACAGAAAATTTCTGAACAGGCTTTAGGGATAATAAAAGAAGTAGAAAGACTTGGAAAGCATATGGGAGCTTATAGTCAGTATATGAGCAAGATGGGAAGTCATTTATCAACGACCGTGAATAGTTATAATAAGGCTAATAAAGAATTAAAGAAAATTGATAAAGATGTGGTTAAGATTACTGATGGTAAGCCACAAATAGAAATTAAAGAAATAGATAAACCATCTAGAGAAGAGTGAATAGGTTCGAGTTCTACCCGCGGAGCCGCAAATCGTCTAATTTCTAGGCGGTTTAGTTGACAGATCGGAATATTTTTAGTATATTATATCTTAGTTAATTATTTTAGACGGCTTACTCTTTTTGTGTCATTGTGACTCCAAAGGATATGGGGTCGCTTATTTTTTTTATGACACAATCAAAATTATGTAATGGTCGCTTTGACGATCTTGGAATCGGTGAAAAAATTCTCGCGATTCTCGCGAAGCAGGGATTTGATATTCCTACGCCAATTCAACGACAGGTTATCCCGGGCGCTTTGGAAGGGAAAGACATCGTTGGCATTGCTCAAACCGGGACGGGAAAAACATTAGCGTTTGGCATTCCGATAATCCAACGCGTTTTTTCTCACGAAGGGCAGGGATTGATTTTAGTTCCCACGCGCGAACTCGCGCTTCAAGTTGAACAAGCTGTCAAACAAATTGGCGCTTCTTTAGGATTACGTTGTGCAACGGTTATTGGAGGTGTCTCTCAACGCGCGCAAGTCAACGCTTTAAGAAACAATCCTCATATTGTTGTCGCCACGCCAGGACGCCTTGTTGACCTGATGAATCAAAAAGTTTATATACCCGATCGAGTCGGCATTATTGTTATTGATGAGGCTGATCGTATGCTTGATGCCGGATTTTTGCCGCAGATTAAAAGGGTTTTGCAATCCGCACGAAAAGAACGGCAAACAATGCTGTTCTCCGCGACGATGCCGAAATCTATTTCATCTTTGGCTGGTGCGTTTATGAAAATTCCGATCAGAATTGAAATTGCTCCGCAAGGGACATTATCAGAAACCGTAGAGCAAGAGGTTTTTATTGTCGCGAAGAACGATAAGATGCGTTTATTGGATTCTATATTGCAGAAGTATCAAAAAGACAAAACGCTTATTTTCTCGCGAACTAAATATGGAGCGAAGCGCATTGCTCGCGATATTCGAAATATGAACCATACAGCGACAGAAATTCATTCTAATCGTTCTCAATCGCAGCGAAAAGTGGCGCTTGATGGATTTATAGATGGGAGATTTCGCGTTTTGGTCGCGACAGACATTGCTTCTCGCGGGATTGATGTGAAAGACATTTCGTTAGTGATTAACTTTGATTTTCCGAACGGTTCGGAAGATTATGTTCATCGCATTGGAAGAACGGGGCGAGTCGGTTGTTATGGAAAAGCTATTTCTTTTGTTACTTCTTCTGAAAAAGCGGGTATTAGAAAAATTGAACAATTAATTCGCCAGTCCATCCCAATTTTGTCTCTGCCAACGCTTCCTCCAAAAAGAGCAAAACAGCCCTACGCGGAACAACCTCAATTTCGGAGAGGAAGACAGCCCTTTGCGCGAAGACAGCAGAGAACGTCTCGGGGGCATCGTCAAAATAATCGTTACCGATAAATAGGAGTCATAGTCCAGCCAACGAAAGAGCTTGGTCTTGATTTTTTTTAATCTTTATTATATATTTAACATATTATGTTTGCAGTAATTAAAACAGGTGGGAAACAATATTTAGTTTCTCCTAAAGATAAAATTAAGATAGAAAAAATATCTACCGAAGAAGAGAAAGAAGTCATTTTTGACGAAGTTTTATTAATGGGCAATGATGAAAAGGATATTCAAATAGGAGATCCTTTAGTTAAGGGTGCTAAAGTTAAGGCAAAAGTTATTAAACAAGATAAAGCTAAGAAGATTATTGTTTTTAAGTATAAGCCTAAAAAACGTTATCAAAATAAAAAAGGGCATCGTCAGCCCTACACAGAAATTGAAATATTAAAGATATTATCTTCGTCCTCGAAAAGCGCTGCTTAATGTGCTTTCATCAATATATTCTAAATCACTTCCCAATGATAAGCCGCGAGCCAAGCGGCTTGTTTTAATATTTAACGGTTTAATCATTCGTTCAATGTATAAGAAAGTTGTATCTCCTTCAGTGCTAGGACTTAAGGCAAAAATAATTTCTTTAACAGATGGATTGCTATTTTTTATTCTTTTAATTAATTCATCAATTTTTAAATTCTCAGGACCTAGTCCATTCCCAGGAGATATTAATCCTCCAAGGACGTGATAAAGACCTGTAAATTGCCTTGTTTTTTCTATAGGGGGAATGTTTAAAATTGTTTCAACAACACAAATAATACTTTTATCTCTCTGGCTATTTGAACAAATAGAACAAGAATTATTTTCTTTATTAGCAATATTAAAACATTGAGAGCAAAGATGAACTTTTCTTTTTAAATTTTTTATTGATTCTGATAATTTTTCCAATTCTTCTTGATTTTGGTTAATAAGATAAAAAGCCAAGCGAGTAGCAGCTCTTGGCCCAATGTCGGGCAATTTACTTAATTGTTTAACAAAATTTTGAATTGTTTCAGGAAACATATTTATTCTTCTAAGTGTCTTTCAAGACTTTTAAAACTAACTTGGCTTTCATTGAAAAATAGTTCAATTTTTCCAGTAGGACCATTTCTGTGCTTGGCAATAATTATTTCAGCAATATTCTTTTTTTCTGAGTCACGTTTATCTTTATCTTCTCGATAAATAAATAAAACAACATCGGCATCTTGTTCTATGGCGCCAGAATCACGTAAATCTGAAAGTTTAGGAATTGCTGGAGAACGGTTTTCAACGGCGCGATTAAGTTGAGATAAAGCTAGAATAGGTAAATTAAGTTCTCTAGCTAAAGCTTTTAGATTTCTTGATATTTCAGTCATTTGTTGAACGGGGGCATCAGATGGATTACGTGGTTGGATCATTTGTAAATAATCAATTACTATTAATCCTACATTATGTTCTGCTTGGAGACGACGAGCCATTGTTCTCATTTGCATAACTGTGGGGGCTGGTGTGTCATCAATAAGAATTGGCGCTACCGATAATTCATCTAAGGCATGTTGAATTTTTTGAAAATCATTATTAGGTCCTTCTCCTGATAATTTTCCGGTACGCATTTTCCATAAATCAACTTCTGCTTGAGAACAAATAAGACGGTCAACTAATTGTTCTTTTGACATTTCTATACTAAAAACAGCTACTGTTTTTTTATCTTTGATTGCTGCATAACGTGCAAAATCAAGAGCTAATGTTGTCTTTCCTAAACTTGGTCGAGCCGCTAAAATAATTAAATCTGATTTTTGAAAACCAGCTAAATAATTATCTAAATCGATGAATCCGGTTGAAATTCCTCTGGTAACACCATCTCCTCGATGTAATTTATCAATTCTTTCAAATGCTTCTTCTAAATGATCTTTAACAAGAATGAATTTTTGTTTTGTTGATTGCTCAGCAACGCCAAAAATCTTTTGTTCAGCAGAATCAACTAAGTTTTCTATATCCTCTGGTTCATCATAACTTAATTGAGCAATTTCGTGAGATGAACTGATAAGATCACGTAGTGTTTTTTTGTTTTTAATAATCTTTGCATAATGGACAACATGAGCAGCTGTTGGAACAGTATTAACTAAACCTGTTAAATAACTATTTCCACCTATCTCTTTAAGTTGTTTTTTTTCTTTTAAGCGGTTTGTTAAACTCAATAAATCAATTGGTTCGTTTTTTTCATAAAGCTCAAGCATGATATAGTAAATATTAGAATGAATTCCTTTATAAAAATCATCTGGCTTTAAAATATCAGCAACTTTTATGATTGATTCTTTATCGAGCATTAAACAGCCCAGAACTGATTGTTCTGCTTCAATATTCTGAGGTGGTAATCGTCCTTCTGATTCGGTTGTATTATTATTCGCCATTTTCTTAAGATTAAAAAAAGAGGATACCCTCCTGTATTCTATTTCAATATTATTTTTTAGACAAGTTTACATTCTGTTAGTATTTTGGGGATATTTTTTGACCCTGAGAACTATCTTTTATTTTAAATCCTTTTTCTTCAATTTCTTTTCTAATTTTATCAGCTTGATTAAAATCTTTATCTTTTCTAGTTTTTTCTCTTTGTTGAACAAGCTTTTTTATTTTTTCCGGAATAATTATCTTTTCTTTTTTTATACTATCTAATTTTAATCCTAGAACTTTATCAAAATCTAAAATAGTAGCTAATTTTTCTGGATTAGTTAATTCTGATTTCAATACTTCATGCGCAATAACAAGACCTTGCGGAATATTAAAATCATTAGATATTTTTTCAATAAATTTATTTTTAAATTCTTGATTTATTTTTCCTTTTTTATCTCCTAAACTTCTTATTTGACCCACAAGATTTTCATATCCTTTCTGAGCTGATTTCATGCTTTCCCAAGTAAAGTTTTGTTTGGAACGATAATGCGCTTGAAGGAATAAATATCTTAAAGATAGAGCGTTAAATCCTTTATTCTTAACTTTAGTTAAACTATAACCAGTCCCTTCTGATTTAGCCATTTTTTTATTATTGACAAGTAAATGTTCATTATGAAGCCAGTAGTTTACAAAATCAACTCTATTAGTTGATTCGCTTTGAGCTATTTCATTAGTATGATGTACAGGAATATGTTCAATTCCTCCCATATGAATATCTATAGTTTTTCCTAAATGTTCATTACACATAACGGAACATTCAATGTGCCATCCTGGAAATCCCTGTCCGCAATCAAGGGAACGTGATTTAAAAGGGGAAGACCAATACTGTAAGGCGTTTTTATGTTTGCCAACTTTAAAAAACCATAACGCAAAATCAGCAGAATGTTTTTTTTGAGAATCAGATGTATCTCCTTTGCCAGCTCCTTTTAATTTTTCTTCTAATTTTTGACCTGATAATTTAGTATAATTTTTTGCTTTTGATACATTAAAATATATTGCTGAATCAGTTGAATAAGCATATCCTTTATCTAATAATATTTGAATCATATTCACTATTTCTTGAATATGCTCAGTTGCTTTTGGTTTAACAGTTGGTTCCAAAATATTTAAGTTAGAAACATCTTTTTCAAAAATCTTTATATACTTCTCAGATATTTCTCTCGGCGTCATTTTTTCCTGCTTAGCTCTTTTTCCTATTTTATCTTCGCCTTCATCTTGATCGCTTGTTAAATGACCGACGTCAGTATAATTACGGACATGTTTTACTTTATAACCCAGATATTTAAGTGTTCGGACAACGATATCAGCGCATAACATGCCACGCATATTGCCAATATGCTGAATCCAATAAACAGTAGGTCCGCAATGATAAAAAGAAACCAGATCTTTTTTTATTGGCTTAAAAACTTCTTTTTTTCTTGAGAGAGTATTATATAATTTTAGAGCCATTTCTTTTTCTTAAAATAGATAATCATTATTCCTATTGTCATAAACATGAAAATAAGGATGTATACCCAAATATTTTTACTTTCATTTATAATTGGAAGATCATGAAAAATATTCATACCAAAGAAACCAACAATAACACTTAAGGGGAATGTAATAAAGGAAACAACCGTAAGAAATTTCATAATATCACTTAGCTTATATGAAAGTAGGGAATTGTTAGTTTGTTCAATGGATGTAATTAATTCTCTGTGATTTTCTAATATATTCCAAACGCGGATAATAGAACCAATAACTTCTTGAGATAATGGTCTTACTTTTTCTCCAAATATTCTAATAGATTTTTTCCCAAGTATCTCCAAAACAGAACGTTGTGGTTTGATTGCTCTGCGAAAATCAATAAGGTCTTTTTTGGCCATAGCAATTTCCATAAGCATTTCTTTTTCTTTTCCTCCAAAAACTTCCTTTTCAATATCTTCTATTTTTTTCCCAACATTATCAAGCATTGGCAAACATGAATCAATTAGCCAATCAAGGATTCCAAAAAGCAAATGTCCAGCACTTTTGAAATGCTGGTTTTTATGATAATCCTGAAGATCACAATCATTAAAAAATGTTTCCAAATCAGGAATTGCTTTATTGTAGCTAGTAATTAAGGTGTCTTCAGTAATAATAAAATCTAGTTCAGTGAGGTTTGTTTGTTTCGTTTCAGTGTCATAAATTGGAAAGTGAAGAACAATAAAAATTTGTCCTGGGTATTCCTCTATTTTAGGTCGGTGAATGGATGGTAAAAATTGTTTTATAATAAACGGATGAAGATTAAATTTTTCTTTTAATTCTTCAAGATTCTTTTCTTGTGGATCTTGGATATTAATCCAAGTTATATTATTAGCTGTAATTTTTTTCATAATGATTATATTTAAATTATTTTATTATTATTATTCTATCATATTTTAAATTTATTTGACAACTTAAATAAAAGTGATAAACTAGTAATAGATATGATTAAAAAGAAAAAGATTGAATATATTTCTGAAAAAGAAGAAATGCCTAATAACAAACTTAAGAAAGTTAAAGAGAAACTTAAAGAGTGCCAAAAAGAGAAGGAGGATTATTTAACCCAGGCGCAAATAGCCCGGGCTGATTTAATTAATTATAGAAGAAGGCAAGAGGAAAAGATTATGCCCGAAATAGTAGCCATTGGACAGACTAGCATCATTCATAAAATATTACCTGTTTTAGATAGCTTAGAAGTTGGAGCTGAAAAGAATGAAGATGTTAAGAAAATCAGAGAACAAATGATAAGTGTTTTAAAAGAATGCAATATGGAAGAAATTAAAGCTATTGGGGAAGAATTTAATCCAGAATTTCATGAAGCAATAGAACGGGTTGAATCAGATAAAGAATCGGGAATTATTATTCAACAAGTTCAAAAAGGGTATTTATTTAATAATAAACTATTAAGACCAAGTAAAGTAAAAGTAGCTAAATAAAATTAAAAATTAAAACTATGCCTATTAAATGGAAACAATTTCAAGAACCAAAAAATAACCAAAATATGCCTGATTCGCTTGAGCAAGAAAATTGGCTTCCTTTTATGCCAATGATGAAAAACGAAAACCCAGCTATTGATATTTATCAAGACAAAAACAATCTTTATATCGAAATTTCTTTAATTGGTGTTGATCCTAAAGATGTTGAGATTTCAATTAAAGATAATATTTTAACTATTCAAACTAAAAAAGAAACTAAAAAAGAAATAAAGGAAAAGGATTATTTAAGAAGAGAAATAAGAAAGGGTTCTTTTCGTAGAGTTGTCAAACTTCCAATAGAAGTTAAAGGAGGTAAGGCATTTGCTGAAAGCTTAAAAGGTATACTTAAAATTACTGTACCTAAAGTTGCCAAAGCAAACTCAAATGCGAAAAAAATCCCAATTAATATAAAATAAAGAAATAAAAATTATTATGAATAAAATTATTGGTATTGATTTAGGAACATCAAATTCAGCGGCGGCTGTCGTTGAAGCAGGAAAGCCAACCATTATTCCTTCAGCTGAAGGAACTGTTGTTGGTGGTGGAAAAGCTTTTCCATCTTATATCGCTTTCGATAAAGATAATAATCTTCTAGTTGGAGAACCAGCTCGTAGACAAGCGGTGACTAATCCAGAGAATACGGTTAGCGCTTTTAAGCGCAAGATGGGAACAAAAGAAAAGTATTCTATAAATGGGAAAGAATATACTCCGCAGCAGCTCTCGTCTTTTATTCTTCAAAAAATAAAAAAAGATGCTGAAGCATTTTTAGGAGAACCAATTCAGAAAGCAATTATTACGGTGCCTGCCTATTTCAATGATTCTCAAAGACAAGCTACAAAAGATGCTGGAGCAATATCTGGATTAGAAGTAGTTCGTATTATCAATGAACCAACAGCCGCTTCTTTGGCTTATGGAATTGATAAAAAAGGACAAGAAGAAAAAATTCTTGTTTTTGATTTTGGTGGAGGAACTCTTGATGTTACTGTAATGGATTTTGGGGAAGGTGTTTTTGAAGTTAAATCAACTTCTGGCGATACCGAATTAGGAGGAACTGATATGGACGAAATTTTAACTAATTATGTTGCTGAAGAATTTAAAAAAGAAAACGATATAGATTTAAAACAAGATAAAACAGCTTTGCAGAGATTAAAAGAAGCAGTAGAAAAAGCCAAAATTGAATTGTCTTCTACATTAGAGACAGACATTAATCTGCCTTTTATTAGCGCTAATGATTCTGGTCCTAAGCACTTGACCATGAAAATTACTAGAGCAAAATTAGAAGAGTTAGTTAATCCAATTATTGAAAAATGTAGAGGACCATTAGAACAATCTTTAAAAGATTCTAAATTAACTCCAAATGATATTACTAAAATTATTCTTGTTGGCGGTCCTACAAGAATGCCCTCTATGCAGAAATTTGTTGAAGATTACGTGGGAAAAAAGATTGAAAGAGGAGTTGATCCTATGGAATGTGTAGCTATGGGAGCGGCTATTCAAGGAGGAATTTTAACTGGGGAAACAAAAGATGTTCTTCTTCTTGATGTGACGCCTCTAACTTTAGGAATAGAAACCTTAGGGAGTGTCATGACACCGTTAATTGAACGCAATACAACAATCCCAGCTTCTAAATCTCAAGTTTTTTCCACGGCGGCTGATAATCAACCAGCTGTTGATATCCATATTTTGCAGGGTGAAAGGCCAATGGTTGGTGATAATAAGACATTAGGTAGATTTATGTTAGACGGAATTCCGCCGGCTCCAAGAGGTGTGCCACAGATTGAAGTATCTTTTAATATTGATGCAAATGGCATTTTAAATGTTAGCGCGAAAGATAAAGCGACAAATAAAGAGCAATCAATAACAATAACTGATTCGGCGGCTCTTTCTAAGGAGGAAATAGAAAAAATGAAACAAGAAGCAGAAACTCATTCAGTAGAAGATAGAAAGAAAAAAGAATTAATTGAAGTGCGCAATCAGGCGGATACTTTAATCTTCTCTACCGAAAAAGCGCTCAAAGATGCTGGTGATAAGGTTAAGCCGGAAGATGAGAAAGAAGTTGAAGAAAAAGTAGAAGAATTAAAAAAATTGAAAGATAGCGCTGAAATAGAGCCATTAAAAAAAGCTTTAGATGATTTATCTCAGGCAATCCAAAAAATTGGAGCTCAATTATATCAGAAAGTTGAAGAAGAAAAAGCAGAGCAATCAGAACCAGAAATAAAGGGGAAGGGATCTGAGTCTGCTAAAGAAGGGGAATTTGAAGAAGTCAAAGAAGAGGAAAAGAAAGAAGAAAAGAAAGAAGAGGAAAAGAAAGAAGAGAAAGATAAGAAAGAAGACAAAAAATCCTAAAAATCTGATCTCTCGATGTCATTCCCGCGAAAGCGGGAATCCAGTTAATACTGATATAATCTGGATTCCCAATTAAATTGGGAATGACACCAATCTTATGTCATTCTGAGTCAGTAGACGAAGAATCTATAGATCCTTCACTAGCGTTCAGGATGACAATTA
>Ga0075123_10001927_pt1 | contig 10257 bp, 21 predicted proteins | sample AntAceMetag02UKX_FD_69808 | JGI IMG/M metagenome (GOLD analysis project Ga0075123, IMG submission 69808) | Saline lake microbial communities from Ace Lake, Antarctica - Antarctic Ace Lake Metagenome 02UKX | ecosystem: Environmental > Aquatic > Non-marine Saline and Alkaline > Saline | place... | reverse complement strand
TTCCAGCTCAAAGTTTTTTTTACTTTTAAAAAGTTTTCTTTTTCTTCTTTGCCCTGATCTGTGCCGGTGCTGAGAATTTCCGCATAAATCTCAACCAGTTGCAGTAAACAAAAGCATCTCCAATATCAGGACTTCTGTTGATTCTTTTTTTCAGCTCATCTTTGCTCTCTATCTTTATTTTGCCCTTACTTTCATAACTATATTTTACTGAGGTTATATCCTCTTTAAGTCGTGGATATGCTGGGTTAGTTTTCATAAGTCCCAAGCTTAATTTTTCTACCTCGATTTCATCTGGGTCAATGCACTGCCGGAGAGTCCACCACATTTGAGAACGTAAATTTACAAACTCATAATTTACTTGTGGAAGGATATCAACCGGACTCTCTGCAGAATGTATCTCATGACAGTAAAATCCTTTGCTATTTAAAGCGTCAACGACACCAGCTCCTAAGCCGTCAGTATCAACAGCTACATTGTCAGCGTTAATGTTATGCCTGATAATTAACCGGATAGCCTCAGCTGCTAATTCATGAGTATTAAGCTGGTCATAATATTTCATAAATATTACTTCATTTCCTCTCATTATGACAATCCCTGAAAGGTCATCTCCGTAACGGGCTACATCAATGCCCATAAAAATTTGATCTTCAAGAATTAGGGAGTCTTCACACTTTTTCACCCACTCATATAAAATCAGCTGATCTGGCTCATCTTCATAGTCCCAGTTCCCATTTAAAAGCCTCTCACGCTTTGCTTTGTTTTTGATCTCTTCAAGTTTCCTGATTGAAGCCTTTTCCCTGAAATCATTGTCACCTACCAACGCTTGAATAAACGCCATATTTGTAGGGAGTGTTCCATTTCGCCAAGGGTCATAAAAATCATCATATAGCCAGTTTTTCTTTGGATTGCAGGTTACAAAGAGTTTTCCTATCTTATTATATTTGTCATTATTCCATCTGTTTATACGTGATTTGAGAGTATCATAAGCGTCAAAATTAACCTCTCCGCCCTCTTCAATCCAGCCGGAAGTAAATTCACTACTTCCATATCTCTCATATAAAGGGTCTCGAGGCTGGTACTGTAAATCAATCAATTCTATCACACTTTCATTCGCAAAATAAATGACGTGATCTGAGGCATTATAATGCCAGAATTTCCGAGTTTCAGGGTATCTTTTAGCCAGCTTGGTAAAGGTCACATAAGTTGTCTTTTTCAGTCTGATCAGTTCATTTCTGCCTATAAAGTATCTTGTGTCTGGGTAGATGAGAGCAGAGAAAAGTAACCAGAAACAACCGAGCCACGATTTTCCGCCATTAGCTCCGCCCCCATAGGTTATATATTCAGTTGTGTCATCAGCCAGTAAATAGAGAGCTGCTGACTGTTTGGTAGACAGGTCATACTTTACCAATTTACAACTCTATTTCTTCCTTACCGTCAGAATTTGCCACCGTGACCTTAAAGCCTACAAGCGGTTGGTCACCAGAGGTTAAATCAACCTTTTTACCAAACTCTTTGGGACACTTTCTTTCAAGCAGCCAAGCCGAAGCTTGCCAGTTCTGCTGACTGTGCTGGGTAATGTTTGCAGTGTGGTAAGCTATGAACTTCGCCTCCGCCTTTTTTACTTCCTGCAAAAAATGAAAGTATTTGCCTGATTTTGCTTTCTCACCAGCCTCTTTCCAGTAGTAAAAAACTCTTTCTGATATGCCAACTAATTTACAAGCTCTGTCATAAGTATTTCCCTGTGAAATATACCTTATAATCTTTTTCTGCAGCTCATCATCAAGCTTTGATTTTCTACCCATAATTACTCCTAATAATATTGGCTTTTAAGGTTTCTCATATACTTGGCAATATGACTGCCGTAGCGTTCTGATATTCTTTTCTGGTCAGCCTCGATGTTTGCCCTGTTTCCTACACTTCTTAGACCTCCACTACCCGAGCCGTTAGCACTTATACCACCAACAGCAAACATATTATTTTTGAACAGTATATTTTCGTGGTAGAGAATATTGCAGAGAATTTCAACGTCACCTTTAATTTTGATCTCTTCATCATACCGGTATTTGTTCACCAGATAACCGATGATTATTTCTGAGAAAATGCTGGTAGTTGAGAACATATTAAATCTTGAGCCTATTATGTTCCGTGGCTGTGGCATTGAAGCGAAACCAAAGGTCACTGAGCCAAAGATTTTCGCCAGTTCATAGTTTGATATTAGAATTTCTCCAATGTCCTCTCTGGGGACTGGAATTGGCTTGTCACCCAGTAAATAGAGCAAGTCCGTTACATCGTCATCCATGAATACTAAAAAATCCTCATCTTTCCATAAATTATCAAGACACCAGTTCCGCTTTCTGGGAAGAGAACCCTCGACCTCATCCGGCAGGACAATATACTCTATTTTCTTACTTAGCTTGGTCCGGTACTCAGCCTCAGTCCCCTTGACTCCCACAAAAAAAACTGAGGTGTTCTGCGACAGGTCATTAAACAAGCTTTTTTCCAGAGTATATGCCCTCTTGTAAGTTGGGACTATAATTTTAAACTTTGTTGGATTTGACATATTTGTCCCCATCTACTGCATGACAAAATTTTTTGGCTGTTCCGTGTCTGCTCCTTTTTACTTCAAGTCCATAATGCTCTTTTGCCCACTCCCAGTTTATATTATCTTTGAACACCAAAACAACGTAATTGTGCTTATAGAATAGCTCAGGCACTAACTCCATTTCAGCACCTTCAATATCAATGTCGTTTTTAATATCAAGCTGCAGCTCTACTGCCAACATCTCATCATCAAACTCAATTTCATTGATCAGTTTCATATAAAGGTCTTTATCGTCAGTTCCCTCAATCGTGATCTTATCAAAAGTAGCCAGAATTTTTTCTTCTACTTTCTCACTAACGTCAATAACTATTGCCTGAATTTCCTTGCCCCCTGAGCTTAAAACTTCATTATACCTAAGCTCACCGTCTATGATATGACCGGTCTTTTTGTTCCAGAGAATAGCACCGACCCAGCCAACCTCATTAATTGTCCTTTTAAGCAGTCTCTTTTGTTTCGCTGGATGCTTTCGCCAGTTCTTAGGGTTTGGTTTAATATCTTCTATGGGAACGCTCTTAAACTCCATATTGACCTTATTCATAATAGCTCCTTTTAATATTCTCTTACTTTAATAATCTGATCAAACACCAATGAGGCTACTGCGATATTATCAGTGTTGGAATAGTGTATGCCGTTAATGAAGTTATAACCCTCTATATTTAGGTCAACTACAACTATTTTTCCAGTATTGGATTTCTCTATGATTTTATTGTATTTTAAGAGTAAAGTGAGCTGATCATTCCGGTAAGCGTTGCTGCCGAATCCGGTAGGGTATGGAATTGTGAGCAGGTAGATAGATTTTCCATGAAATACACGGAGAATGTCATTTAAGCAACGTTCAAAGATACGCTCTGGAAGTTGACTCTTAGTGTCATTAGTTCCAAATTGTAGCACCATTTCTGGCACGTCCCTGTATTTGTGGGCAATTTCTCCGGACATTTTTAAAAGCTGAGATGAAGTGTGACCGGCAGTCGCCTCAATTATGGGTATCATCTGAATACCTTTTTCATCAAATAGTTTGATCATCTCTACTGGGAAACACCTGCCATACTCATCTCTTGAACCAAAGGTAAGGCTATCACCGAAAAATAAAATTTCATTCCATATCATTGTCATATTTAAGCTTCCTTGTTCCGGTGACTATAAGCCACCTGTAGGTTTCCCGAATCCCCTCTGCCAGACCTACTCTGGGGAGAAAATCAAACTCATCATAAAGCAGCTGACTAAGATTGGTTCGCCTGTGGATTTCGCAGGTGTCCCGAAAAACGTGTTCAATTTTTAGTTTCTTGCCTATTACGTGCTGGATTTTTAACACCAGATCATTGATAGTAAAAGTCTCATGAGAGCAGATATTGTAAGCCCTCTCAGACCCTCTTGTCAATATCAAATCCAAGGCTCTCATGAAGTCATCTATATGCGTGAATGTTCTCGACTGAGTTCCTTTGTTGTATATTGTTATTGGTTCGTCATTAATCGCCTGCACCAAGAACTTAGGGATAACCTCATTATTCATTTGTCTTGAACCATATACGTTAAACGGTCTGATTACGACATAATTTAAATCTCTTTCCTGCTGTTGATATGAGTAAAGTAAAGCCTCACCTGCCAGCTTTCCAACATCGTAGCCACACCTTTTGTCAATCTTCACGCTGAGGGCTGAGTCCTCAAGTGTGTCATCATCGTAAACCTCAGACGTGCTAAAGTAGATAATTTTTGCACTGGGCTTTCTATCTCTCAAAACTTTATACAGTCCAGTGAGAGTGATATTGAAACTGTCAAACGGGTATAAAATGAAATCACCGGTTGAGCATTTGGCAGCTAAATAATAAATCTCATCTGCTTCTTTGATCATTGCATCTACTTTATCAGATTTGTCTATAATATCAGCCTTATAAATCTCATCAGCAAGCCCGTTATAGTCATTATAAAGGGCGGTGCTGAAATTATCAATTACTTTAACCGTTTTTCCGGATTCCTTGAGGTATTTAACAAGATGCGAACCGATAAAACCAGCACCGCCTATTACCAAACTCTTTACCATAATACCACCTTTTGCTACTGTGACTTTTGCTTTTTATAATTCCACTTTACATTAGGAACTGAATTGCTCAATTTACTGCCCTCATCCCAGAAGAAATCAGCTCCTCTGCCCAGCTCCTTACCTCTAACCGTGTGCATATCTACTGCGTAATCTGGCACTTCTATCCGGTTCTTTTTCCTGTAGTCCATGATGATATTTACAAACTCATCACCTTCTCTGTTTTTCTTTGCCCTGCATAACAAAATAATGATATAGCCAAGTATTGCACTGTCAACTCTTTTCTTGTTATCGAACATATACAGCCCATAGGTGCAGACCTCCATGACAGTCCTGACTACTTCATTGTCACCAAGCGAAATGTCCTCACAAGCTATGACTGGGATTCTCCTGAATAAATACCCGATATAGCCGGAGTCAAACATTTCAAGACACCAGTACATAGCCTCTTTTTCTTTGCCTCTTCTAATCTCTTTTTGAAGTGCGGAAGCTACCTCATCGAAGTTGTAACCTTTTTTGGTTTTCAGTTGGAATTGATCTTCAAAGGACATCTGCTCATTGCCGTTGTTACCTTTCCTGTTTTTCACTACTTACTCCTTGTTTTTGCCAGCTGGCTATTTTGAGTTTCCAAACTCTTACTGTCATAGGACACTGCATTTAATATAACGTCAAGTAATATTATGGTTTTGTAGCTATACTAAGCAATTCAGCTACAAGTTTATTAATACTGTCAGAGAGACTTACAAGTGTGACTCTTATTCGCTTTTGATCTTCAACCTGATCGGCTAAAATCCCGAACAGTGCAACTATTCCGATTAAAAGAATTACTGCGATAATAACAAGTATAGCAATCATTTTTTTTCCTTTTTTTTTAACTTCTCAAAATAAAACCTATCGTCAAATTTCCCTTTCTTTATTATCCCATAAGCAAGAGCAAGTCTAACTATAAATGACTTGTTTATCCTGCCCCAGATTTCATGCAGCTGTGATCTCAGCTCATCGATAGTAAAAGTTGATTTGTAATAATTACACTGCCGGCAGGAGGGGTTGTAATTCGACATGTCATTTTTGCCACCTCTATATTTAGGGTGAATGTGATCGACCTGAAAATTTTTAAGTGTTATTTTACACCCACAGTAAGCACAGCGCCCACCGTATTTGTTAAACACTAATAATCTCTGCTCATGCCGGTTCATAGAAGGTTAATAGTCCTGTAGGAAATAACCTGAGCCTTGCACACCACCGTCATAATTAACGCAGGTGGAGTAAATCACCTTACCCTCAGCCTTTAATTCCTTCATAGCTGATTTTATACCTGCAAGAGTTATTAGCTCACTACAGCCAGTCTCTTCCATTTCCCTGAATAGCTCCGAGTAACCTTTCCAGCTGTAGTCATGATCAAACTCCATCCACTGTCTCATAATTTCCAATATAAGCTCTTTAGTCTGTTCCATTGTTATCTCCAATTAGTCCGCTCTTTATTCCTCTCTTTACTACACTATTGTCCTCAGCCTGAATTTCAAGAATTGCTATATGTGAAAGAGAAAAGAGAACCTTTGTTTCATTAGTTATACCGGATTTTGTGATTTTCTTTATTTTGCCGTGTAGTCTGAGGTGACAAACCGAGCAGAGAGCCAGCAGGTTTTCTTTATTACAATTCTCCGGCTGCAGGTCGAGATGATGGACAGTGAGAATAAACGCTGCATTTACCGGTTTTTCGTCTGGTTCATAGCATTTTTTCCGGCAGCATTTACAGTGCCAGTCAGCCTCTTCTTTGACGTTGTGAGCTATCTCTTTCCAGTTCTTAGGGTATCTCTTTTTATCCATTGGCATTTCGTACCTCCATACCATTAATAATCTTCTGAGCTTAAATCGCGCAGCTTGTGATTAACTTAAACTCAGTTACCCATATTTTGGGGTTTGATATCCAGAGTTTATCCTGCTGCTTAATATACATTTTATCCCAGTATTTAATGAATTTCATCAACGCTGAATAATCATTAATTTTGGAAAATTGCTGCTCTTCTATGCTTTTAAGGTCAACTCCCATTCCTTCCACTACGTCCAGAAAATCCCCAGCAAATCCCTCAGCTATGGCATCTTCCAAAGTCATCTCATTAAGCTGCTGCTCTTCTGATCTTGTGATCTCTATAATGACCCTTGCATAATCTTTTCTCATATACCTGCTTGGGATTGCCTTGGTCACTACATTTTCGGGTTTTGAGTAGTATATGATAAAAGGGTATTTAACATCTTTATAAACGGTCTCTTTGAGATACAGTCTATCTCCTACTTTCCCAAGCTCCCTAAAACGTCTTGTTTGCGTTTTCCTGCCGGCAAGGATTTGTTTTATTAGTTCCTTTTTAAATGTTACTGGCTTTGCCATAAGCTACTCCCATTTTTGCTATTACTTCACATAGGAGACATATCAAAGCTGTTCCTTTTTCCAGTTTATCATTCTCCGGAACATCATCTAAAAATATTTGTGTAGAAGCCTCAAAAGATACAACAGCTCCGCAGTTTGAACAGAAATTTGTATAACTATGCTCAAGACCAATAATCAACTCATCATTACAATTATCACAAATGGCTATCCGGCAAGCAAGATCACCCTGTTTTACAAAATTAAGATGACAGGTTTGATCTTCCAGCTCTTTCCATTTTACAATCTCTCCATTGCAGTTGGGGCAATGGAGTAGCTGACTGCCATGCTTACTCCACCTTTCACCCTCTACAAGCGGATAACCACAACCATTACAGAACCAAGTTGTTTCAGTTCCTCTTTTCTTTAAAAAATTCACTGCTTTCATTTCAGCTCCTAAAATTCCACATTTTCAGCTAATATCCAGCCAGTTAAATCGCCATAGGAGTTGCTCTCATCCATAAAGAGTTTTTCAAAATTATAGGCATAAAATACACCGTCGCTATATTCAGCTTTTGTGATTCCTAAATCCGTTTTAATGACCACCTTAACGTCCTCTCCCTCTGGGAGTACAGCTCTGGGATCGTGCCATTGGGAGTCAAAGAGTAGTTTGAATATTTCCTTTTGCTTTTTGCAGTGTTTCTGTACCCTGCCGTGAAACATCTTCAATATCCCTGTATTTGTGACCGTGAGCCTCCAAAGTGACGCTGTAGTAATAGTGAGTTTCTTTGCGTTTTTGGTCAATACTACTGACTTTATTTCATCCTGCAGGAGTTCCTTGAGTTTATCCATGATCACATAGTCATAAATTACTGCGTAAAGGTTATATCTTTTTAGATTCATACTTTCTCCTTTAATATTTTAATCACTAACATTCCACTACCTGCCGGAAATTTTATAGTAAATAATTTTTATACCCTCGACAACTAAGTAGCCAACAAACATCCCAACAAAGGTCAATTCCAAGTCATTCTGGGAGGAAACGCCATTACTCCGGTCTGAATACTCTTTTATGAGGTTGGCACAGCTTACTGCTCCGGCAGCTAAAATTGTTGATTCAGTGGGAGTAAAGCCTACCAGCTCAAGTGAAAATTTCACACCTGCATATCCTCCAAATCCAAACTCTAAGTGCAGCCAGTCAGTATCACTAAGCTCATCTGAGCATATCAGGGGAATAGTTAAAAGTATTAACATGGTTATTAGTATAAGCTTTTTCATCAGTCGCCTCCTTCCATCCCTCTTGGGAATTTGACTGTTACGGTTGTGATAGGTTCTGATATTTCGCTATCAAACCCATCAGTTAATTTGCACCTTGCCGGTTTTTCAATTACTTCTTTCGTTTTGTAAAGGGTGATCATCTGATATAACAACTTTAAACCTACATCAGTTATTGAGAAATTGACTGCGGCTGTTCCGTCAGGGTGCCTCATTGAAATTTTGGTTGCAGTTGTTTGCTTTCCAGCTTTGCTTTTTATCCTGTACCTGGTTAGCTGCATAATTGCGTGATCATTACTGACGTGCATTAAACCAATTCTCTTGTCGTCACTTTCGGTCTTTACAACCAGTAACTCCCCTTTAAGGTGTTTTACCAGAGTAAATTTCTTAATGTCACTGTCTTTCAGACGGGTCTTTTTGACGTTCATTTTCCCTATCCTCCATAATCTTTTTAACTTTTGCTTTAAGTTCGTTTCCTGCGTTTATTACACTGTCTTTCAGTACGTCATTGTGTGGGATGTTATTAACTTTGCTGAAATCTAATAAAACTCTCTGTGGTTTTAGTTCCTGCCGTTGCCGTAAAAGCATTGTAACCCATACTGATAGTATTAAAATTACCATTGCAGTTAAAATAATAATGTTTTCAGATTTTGGTAAAAACTTCTTTTTCACTTTCATACCTACTCCTTTTTTGGTTTGATCATTTCACTGTTATACCACAAATTCCTTGCTCTTCAATATTGAAAAATTCCTGATTGTCTTGAAACAGGTGTAACGCCTCTTCTGAGTAGAGAACCAATTCAATATATTGCAGAGCAGCTGCCAACTGAGCTTTCTCATCAGTTATCTTAATTATAAAGCTAACTTTAACATCCATTATTTTTTCTCCTTTGAAGTTTTTTTCTCCTTTTCTTTTTCCGCTATTGCCACAAGCATATTGTACTCGGCTTTCGTGATTTCAACAGTCTCATAAGCTTTTTTACATCTGGTGCAAACCCTGTTTCTTTCCACAAGGGTTTTACTGCTGCTGACTACATTGCTACCTGCAGAATATGAGAATTGATGCCCACATTCTGGGCAGGTGCATTTTGACGGTCTTTTTACTTCGTTACTTCCCACCTAAACTCCTTTTTTAAAGTGTTCCAACATTTCCTCGCAAGTGTCAAAACTTTTGATCACTTTTTTACTTTGCTCAATTATATATTCAGTGCCTTTAGTTTTTGTTGTTTTTTTCCTCACTACAAAGTAGCAGGGTCTAACTAAATTTATTAAAAACATCGTGACCTTTTGATGCTCCATTTGCTGATTATAAGCTACTTTTGCCTCGATACAATAAACGTGGTCTGGTGCAATTAAAACAAAGTCAAAAGGTCTCTTCTTCTCCCTGTTATATTTCCGATTTTCAGCAGTGATATTTTGAACATCTGGGACTATCTCAACCCTCATGCCCATAAAAGCAGCCATAGCTTCCATTTCATCAACAAATTTTGCTTCCGGTTTCATTGGTTTATAGTATCTCACACCTTACGTCCATGACTTCCATAGTCTTTTTGAACCACAATTTAAGCTTCTGGGTCTTTTCCTCGTTAAAGTTATTAACTGCAATTTTAACGCTACTGGAACGCTCCCAACTTATCTTGATTGTCATGTCATCTTTAAGCTCATCTGTATGGTAGAGTTTCTCATCACCTTTATTCTCAATTTCACGGCAGAGGATATATTTGCCCTCCTGTTTTTTATCCTCAATAATAATTAAATTACATTTCTTCTTTAAAAGCCATTGAATAACTTTAAACAGGCTGTTGAGTGTTTCAGGTTTTGTCACTCCTACATGGGACTGGAAAAACATATTGCCGGCAGTCACTTAATTAACCTCCTTTTATAGTAAAAATTGTCATTTACATAAGCTGCTATTGTGCCGCAAATTTCATTCTTTACTCTAACTCCAAAAAACTGAGCCGGATTGAACCCATCTAAGATTTG
>Ga0075123_10001920_pt1 | contig 10271 bp, 7 predicted proteins | sample AntAceMetag02UKX_FD_69808 | JGI IMG/M metagenome (GOLD analysis project Ga0075123, IMG submission 69808) | Saline lake microbial communities from Ace Lake, Antarctica - Antarctic Ace Lake Metagenome 02UKX | ecosystem: Environmental > Aquatic > Non-marine Saline and Alkaline > Saline | place... | reverse complement strand
ATCTTCTCAAAAAAGCATGGTGAAAGATGCGACGCACTTACGCTTATGATAGTAACTAATTTGGAAATTATGAATTAAGCGCTATAGCTAAAGTGCGTCGCATCTCATTTACCCGAACTTATTGAACGGATACCAAAAATTCACAAAATGAAACAGAGCTAACAATATCCTGAAAATTGTTCATCCTGAAAAAAATGGAATAAAATGAATCAAGCAACCTATTTTTGGATCTACATTTTAGAATGTGAGAATGGTCATTATTACACTGGCTATACAAAGGATTTAACAAAGCGATACCAACAGCATCTGGCAGGAAAATCAAAATATACCAGGAGCTTCAAACCAAAACTAATCGCTCAATGTTGGAAACTTTATGACTCAATTGGAACCGCATTGAAAATAGAACTGTTTATTAAAAAACAAACCAGAACAACCAAAATTCTACTAATTGAACAGCCTCTTGAGCTTCGAAATAAAATTGTAAAACTGCTGGATTTAGAGTTAAATATCTTCCCATTGAATTCAGAAGAGCTGATTAAAATTAACCTCAATGTAAAAAAGGCTGCCTTCACAAAAAAGACAGCCTTTTCTCATTGACCAACAGGTATTCAACTTTTATAATTTTTCATCTTTGTATTTGTCCCACAGTTTTATTATCGCCGGAACATAGTTTTCGGTTTCAGCCCATAAAATTCCTTCAGCTTTGTTGCTTTTAATCCACAACGAAGCCTGCTTTTCACCGCCATTATAAGCTGCTAATCCACCATCGACTCCATAATAAGAGATCAATGTAGATAAGTAACGGGTTCCCATCCTGATATTATAAATCGGATTGGTTAAAATTTCATCTTCACTTGTCCAGGTAATATCTTCATATTCAGCCAGATAAATACCTGTGGCTGGCATTATCTGCATTAACCCGATAGCGCCTGCGTTGGATTTAACAGTCGGACTCCACGTACCAGCAGATTCATGAGTGATAGTGGCACAAATTAAATCAATATCTAAATTTGTGTACTTTAAACTGGCGATATAAATTTCATTAGCGATTTCATATTTTATCACTGGCGGCAAATCTTTGTTATAGATATCAATGATCGACATAATTTTTGTAATGTGATAATTACGCACACTATCAATACTCATTGCCGCTCTCAGATCCTGAAGCGTTCTTTCCAATTGTGTCATTTTAGCCCTGGTTTCATCAGTCGTATCAAAATATTTGTAGCTGAAACCTATGACAGTAATTGACATAAAAAATATTAGAAGGATCTTTAATGGCAATCTAATGTACTGGTATAAAGGATCTTCTTTTTTCATTTTTATCAACTCCTTTTTCTTAAACAATATTACAAGATAATCAGCAATTAATCACGATAGGCATTGCAATTTTCTTGTCGTTAAATTTAAACGAATTCGATAGGTATAAGTTTCATTTTTTTTACAATTTTGTTAAAAAGAATATTTTATTAATGCGTTTTTATTTTTCCTTTTTATTATTTCTACTTGAATATAATTTTTTTCATCAATTAGTGTGGTGATTTGAATCATATTTTTTAAAAAAAGCATTATAGCTTATTTTAACTGAAATATATTCAATGTTGTTTGATCATATTTTCCGGGTTTAAAATTTTATCCAATTCTTCTCTGGTTAAATATCCTTTTTCCTGAACAATGGCATAAACAGTGCGTCCAGATTTGAGGGCTTCCTGGGCGACTTTCGTGCTTTTTTCATATCCCAAATATGGGTTGAGTGCCGTAACCAGTCCGATACTATTTTCAACCATTTCCCAGGTTCTCTTTTTATTAGCTGTAATCCCTTTTATACATCTTTCCGTAAGTACGATACAAGCCTGCCGGAGATGATTGATGCTGCTAAAAAGCGAATAGGCAATTACCGGTTCCATAACATTTAGTTGCAGTTGCCCCGCTTCCGCTGCCATGGTTACTGTCATATCATGTCCAACAACTTCAAAAGCTACTTGATTGACCACTTCCGGAATTACCGGATTAACCTTTCCTGGCATAATACTGCTGCCTGGCTGCATCGGCGGCAAATTAATTTCATTGAACCCGGCTCTTGGTCCGCTGGAGAGCAGTCTCAAATCATTGCAAATTTTGCTCAATTTCACTGCAATGCGTTTAAGCACACCGGAAAGTTGGACATAAGCACCGGTATCCTGTGTTGCCTCAACTAAGTTTTCAGCAGTTTCCAGATCAAGCCCGGAAACCTTAAATAAATATTTTCGGACTGTTTCTGCATACCTGGGCGGGGAATTCAAACCGGTTCCAATGGCAGTCGCTCCCAGGTTGATTTCTTTCAATAATTGCATGGCTTCCATTGTTCGCAAAATGTCTTCTTCAACCATTGTAGCAAAAGCGCTGAATTCCTGGCCCAGGGTCATTGGAACAGCATCTTGCATTTGGGTACGACCCATTTTTATTACATTTTTGAATTGCTCAGATTTTAAAGAAAATGCGTTTTTTAATTCTTTCATTGCCGAAGTTAGAGTTTGAATTGAAAATAACAATCCAATACGTATGGCTGTGGGATAAGCGTCATTAGTGCTCTGGCTGAGATTAACGTGATTATTAGGATGTATTTTTTCATAATTACCCAGGGGAAGCCCCATTAATTCTAAGGCCCGGTTTGTTATTACTTCATTCGCATTCATGTTTGTGCTCGTTCCAGCTCCTCCCTGAAGCACATCAACAACAAAATATTCGTGATGTTTTCCATCGATGAGTTCATCACAAGCCTGACAAATCACTTTTTTTATTTTTTCATCAAGTAATCCAAGTTCGTGATTTGCCAACGCCGCTGCTTTTTTTACCATTGCTATTGCTTTGACCAGGTTTGGAAAAGTATTAATAGGAATTCCGGTAATGGGAAAATTCTCCAGCGCACGCTGCGTTTGAATACCGTAAAGCGCTTTCTCTGGCAAATCCCTCTCACCCAAAAGGTCATGTTCTTTCCTGCTTCGCTGGACAGGCGTTAATCCCTGAATTGTTGATAGTCTTTGCGCTAATAAATTTCCTGCAGCCAACGTCATTCTATGAAAAACGTTTTCATTCTCCAATTTAATTTTATCTATCGCTTTTGCATCTAACAGAAAAACTATCGTTTCCGTCAAAGCTTTTGCTGATGTCATGTGTGGAATATCGCGCGATAATAAAATGCGTTCTCCTAACAATGTTTTTTCACCCAAAATTGTTAGCTGTAACGGCTGATCGCCGATCCCTTTTTGGATTTCTACTTCGCCTTCAGTAATGAGATAAATTCCCTGTCTGGGCATGCTTTCATGAAAAAGATAGTCACCCTTTGAATATTTCTTTATTTGGATTAAATGAGTTATAAATTCGATCTCCTGTTTTGTAAGCCCAGAGAATATTGGATAATTTCCAATATAGCGACTAATTTCATTTATAGGAATTATCTGTTTATAATTGTTATTTAAAATTTCGTTCATAATTTACTCCATCAATTAATGATATTCAAGATGGAGTCCACCTTAAGAGATAGTTTTGTTAATGTTAATCAGTTTTTTAAGTGAACTCCATCTTCCCCACATCCAATTACTAATGAATTACCAGACTAACAAATTCAACGCGCTAAACATCTAAAATTAAAATCGGCGAATATAAGAACATTTTTAGATGAAGTCAATAAAAATATCAAAAATTTTCATTTATTAAAATGAAACACCTATTTGAAATTCAAACGAGCTTGCTTACAATTTATTAATAAACCCCTTGATTTTTTCTGCTAATTTAAGTATAGTATAAATTAAAAATATTCATGATATTTTTGTCAACTTAATCATGTTAAATGATTACGATTTTTTTTGCTGATTGAGGATTAAATGAAATTTATCGCAGATTTACATATTCACTCTCATTATTCAAGGGCAACCAGTAAACAACTAAATTTAGAACAGCTCCATAAATGGGCCCAAATAAAAGGCGTTCAGGTTGTTGCAACCGGGGACATTACTCATCCTGGTTGGCTGGAAGAAATCAAGACGAAACTTGAGCCGGCTGAACAAGGATTGTTTAAATTAAAAGAAGAATATAAAAAACTGACACGGGATGAAATTCCAGCAGCTTGCAAAAACGAAGTGCGGTTTATTCTTTCCGGCGAGATCAGCAATATTTATAAAAAAAATGACCGCGTTCGCAAAAATCACAACGTAGTATTTTTACCTTCAATAGACGTGGCTCAGCATTTTCAGAATACGCTGGAAAAAATCGGCAACATCAGATCTGATGGCAGACCGATTTTAGGACTCGATGCAAAAAATTTATTGGAGTTAGTGCTTGAGTCTCACGAAAATTCATTTTTAATTCCTGCTCATATTTGGACGCCCTGGTTTTCAGCGCTGGGTTCAAAATCAGGATTTGATTCAATTGAAGAATGTTTTGAAGATTTGACCCCGCATATTTTTGCGCTTGAAACCGGGCTGTCATCAGATCCGCCAATGAACTGGCGATTGTCAAAATTGGATAGATTTACTCTTGTCTCCAATTCCGATGCACACTCCCCCGCTAAATTAGCGCGGGAGTCGAATTTGTTCAATTGTGAACTTTCCTATCCAGCAACGCTTGAAGCAATGAGATCGGGCAATGCGAAACAGTTTCTCGGTACTATTGAGTTTTTCCCTGAAGAAGGAAAATATCACTTTGATGGTCATCGGAAATGCAAAAAAAGAATGACGCCGGCAGAAACTATCGCCAATAATGGAATTTGCCCGGTTTGTGGAAAAAAAGTTACCGTTGGCGTTTTGTACAGGGTGGAAGAATTAGCTGATCGCCCAAAAGGAAGTAAGCACAATAATATGAAACCATTTTTTAGCATAATCCCATTACCTGAAATTATTGCCGAAATAAATAATGTTGGTGCAAATACAAAAACAGTTGCCAAAAAATTTAACGTACTGCTGAAAAAATTGGGATCAGAATTGAAGATCTTGTTGGAAATTCCCCTGGCACAAATTGAAAATGTCGCTGGATCGCTGTTAGCTGAGGGTATCAGAAGAATGCGTGAAGGAACTGTTCAAATTGCGGCTGGATACGATGGGGAATTTGGAACTATTAAATTGTTTTCAGAAAAAGAAAAAATGAAATATCAAAATCAGACCGCTATTTTCCAGGATGAAATTTTCTCTCAATCAGAAAAAAAAACATCCCTTAAACAATTAAACCTGGTTCATGACGAAATAGGGACTTATCAAACCCAGGCTGAAGAAAATCCAGAACAGGCAGAGCTGGTAAAATATCTGGAAGATGTTGAAGATGAAAACGGACTGAATAAACATCAAAAGGAAGCCGTTGATTACGAAGGCAATTCGTTACTCATAGTGGCAGGACCGGGAACGGGCAAAACGCGGACATTGACTTATCGCATTGCTCATTTTATTCAAGATAAAAATGTTTTACCACAAAATATATTGGCGGTAACGTTCACCAACCGCGCGACCAGGGAAATGCAGGAGCGCCTGTTTGATTTAATTGACAACGAAAAAACAGCACTAATTACAATTAAAACATTTCATGCCCTGGGCGCTTTAATTCTCAAAAACGAAGCTAAAATTCTCGATTACCAGTCGTCATTTTCTATCTATTCGGAAGAAGATAAATTGCTGCTGTTAAAAAAATTAGCGTCTCCATTATCTTCAAAAGAAAGAAAGGACTTGGCAGAAAAAATTTCAACTGCTAAAAATCAATTGACCGAACTGAAAACGAATGACGCTTTAATCAAACAAAACGGTGGCGAAGAATTTCAACGCTATTATAAAAAATATCAGAAAGCATTAAAAGAAAGACAGGCGTTTGATTTTGATGATTTGATCTTACAGCCAATTAAACTGTTTAAAGAAAATCCTGACATCAAACAAAAGTACCAGGAAAATTTTTTGTACATTTTTGTTGATGAATACCAGGACATTAATTTTGCCCAGTATTTTTTGCTTCAACAATTGACTTTTTTCAAAACTAATCTTTGTGTGATCGGGGATCCGGATCAGGCAATTTACGGATTCCGTGGTTCTGACCGGCGATTTTTTCTTCAGTTTGAAAAAGATTTTCCCAATGCCAAAATTATCCGTCTGGAGAAAAATTATCGCTCGGTTTCTTCAATTTTAAAAGCATCAACCCAGGTGATTTCCAAAAATGAAGACCACCAACCGGCACATATTTGGTCCAATCTTGTTAGCAAAACCAGAATCGACATCTTTCAAACTCCAACTGAAAAATCCGAAGCTGAAACCATCGTTCACCAGATCGAGAAAATGGTTGGCGCAACCAGTTTTTTTTCTGTTGACTCTGGAAGAGCAGGAGAAGAAGAAATGGAATATTGCTCCAGCTTTTCGGACATTGTGGTTTTATATCGGATGAAAGCCCAGGTCGGTGCCCTGGAAGAAGCCTTTCTCCGCTCAGGGATTCCTTATGTGACTTTTGGTGATATCCCATTTTATGAAAAACCGCAGGTAAAAGAAATCATCTCTTATTTAAAAATAATGCAGAATCCACATTCAGATATTGATCTAACCAAAATCGTTAATGTTCCGCCTCGGGGCATTGGCGAACAAACGCTGAATATTTTGGTAAAATACCAACAGGTAAACGAACTCTCATTATGGAAAGCAATGGAAAAATGTCACCATATTGCTTTGTTGAGCGAAACACAAAAGAGACCGGTTTATCAATTTGTGAAAAATGTAATAAAACTTCGAGAAAAACTGAATGAATCGACTATCCCAGATTTAATTGATAATATCTTAAATGACTTTGGTTTGAAGTCGTACTTTAAAAATGATAAGCAACGGTTGTATTACTGGAACCAGTTATTAGAGCAAGCTAAAAAATTTGAGGGGAATTTAACAGATTATCTGGAAAAAATTTCCCTGCAAAAGGAGACGGATATTTACGACCCTAGGATTGAAAAAGTCACGCTGATGACTCTTCATGCAGCAAAGGGATTAGAGTTTTCGGTTGTTTTTATTGCCGGCTGTGAGGAAAACTTGATCCCATATCGGCGTCAAAATGAATCAATTGAAAATCTTGACGAAGAACGGCGCCTGTTTTATGTGGGAATGACCAGGGCAAAAAAGAGACTTATTTTACTTCACTGCAAAAGCAGGTTTTTATTCGGAGAGCGAAAGTCCAATAAACCTTCAAGATTCTTGAATGATATTGAACAAGCGTTGAAAGAAAATCGGCAGGCGCAGATAAAAGATAAACAAAAAAGTAAAGCAGCTTCAAAGGATAATTCACAGTTGCAGTTGTTTTAAGAATGCTCATTGTTTAATTTATTATCCAAATTTGCCAAATAGATCGCATCAGATGTTATACGAGATATCAAAAGTCAAACAATAAGAAGAAGCTTAACCAGGAAGAAACGATGAACCAGGGACAAATTGCACTCACCCTTAAATAATTCTTGCAAATATGCTTACTATTTACTATATTGTCTCAATATCAAATTTAACATTTTATTAACATATCAACTAAATTAATTTTCATTGGAGGATCTATGAGAAAATTAACAACTTTGTTATTTGTTTTATTTTTACTAATTTCTGTTAATGGTTTTGCTAAAAATTCAATTGAGCAAGCGGACAGTCTTTGGGAAAAGCGAGGCGAAATTTTTGACCAGAATACTCTTGTTGCCGATAGCGCTAATATCAACCAGGCGATTTCCATCTATAATAAAATTATTCAAACAGTTAGTGGCGCTGAAAAAGAAGATGCAACCTGGAAGCTGATACGGGCATATTATTACAAAGGAAAATACACAACCCAGAACAGCGAACTCAAGAAAAAAATCTATGACCAGGGAAAAGATTTAGGAAAGACTGCTTTGGAAGAATTTCCTGATTCACCTGGTGTAAACCTGTTTTCGGCTATCCTTTGGGGTGTTTGGGGAGAAGAATATGGTATTTTTGCGGCTGCTAAAAAAGGAGTAGCAGGAAAAATAAAGAAACTTTGTGAGAAAACAATTGAACTTGATCCGGAATTTGATGAAGCTGGCGGCTATCGAGTACTGGGGCGTGTATATTTTAAAGCGCCAAAAATTCCTTTTATTTTAGGCTGGCCATCAAAAAAGAAAGCCGTGGAAATTCTGGAAAAATCTTTGGAAATTGCTCCGGACGATCTCGATACAAAACAATTTTTAGCCGAAGCTCTTTATTCCCAGAAACAAAAAGAACGTGCCATAAAAATCATGAAAGAAATTTTAGCTACTGAAAAAGTGACCGAGGGCGTGGCAGAGGATGTTATTATTAAAAGTGATGTGAAAGCGACGTTGGCGGATTGGGAAAAATAGTAACTGAACTTTTTTAAATTTAAAATATGAACCACAGAGCACAGTCTGTATTTCCTTATGAATATAATGTAACTGATGTATCCACTCAATATTAAATGGAAAATAATCTCACGCAAAGCCGCAGATACGCAAAGAATTCGCAAAGTATTTTATTGTTAATATTTGTTTTTCTTTGCGTTACCTTTGCGTGAGATACTTTCTGGCTTTACTAAGTTCAGCGTATGGTTCAAGTTTCTTAATTTGAATTTAATCTTTCTTTCAAAATTCTATGAAACCGAGGCTTGTAAATTAAATCATAAGTAAATTCTTTCCCGGGGAATAAATTCAAAACTAACCTTTTGGTTGACCTCATCAATTGAATTGATTCTAAAATTGAACTGTTTTCATCGTACAACTGAGCTTCTGTTAGATCGACAATAAATCTCAAATAGCGAATTTTTAGTTGCTCTTCTTCAATTTTTTCATTCTTTTTTTTCATTTTTGTCACCAATAAAATTTCTACAACCACCCTTGCTGTTGATACCACAGATATGTTTGCCTCAGCCCTTCCTTTATCTTTATTTCATTCACAAAACCCAGCATTTTCTCCGCTTTTGAACTATCAACCAGCCAGTTTTGCTGTTTCATCTCCAGAGCTTTATCACGATTTACGATTGCGGCTTTACCAGAAATCCGAGCTATTTTCTCGCTGACAAAAGCAACGACATCTAATAAAAATCCTGGCACGTTTACGACCACTCCTTTTTTTCCCATCACCTCTGCAATCAAATTATCAAACTCTGCCCACAAACAACCATCTTTATTTGAAATAAAAAATGTTTCATTCACTGCCTTTTCATTCTCCGCCGCTAAAATTATTCCTCTTACCAGATCTTCCACGTGTACAATACTTATTTTTTTTTCATTTTTTCCAATTTGCGGTTTTATCCCTGATTTAATATATTTAAAAATAGTTAAAATATCATCATCCCGGGGACCATAAACTGAGGGCGGTCTGATAATTGTCACCGGGAAATATTTTTTATAGTCGCTTACAATCTGTTCAGCTTGCAGCTTGCTTCTTCCATAATTAGAAATTGGGTTCGGTTCATTTTTTTCGGTTATTGGAACTCCGTCGTTGCTCGGACCCACCGCAGCCTGGCTGGAAAGATAAACAAACCTTTTTAATTTAGAATTGTTCTGCCTAACTGCTTCAAGGAAATTTTTCGTTCCTAAAGAATTGATCAAAAAAAAGTCAGCTTTCTTTCTCGCTCTTACAATTCCTCCTGAATGAAAGATAAAATCTACATTTTTAACTGCAGGTACAATCGTATCAAAATTAGTTACGTCCCCGTACGTAAATTGGACTGGCAGATCTTTTATCCATCGTAAATTACTGGTTTTTCGTACCAGGCATTTTACTTGATAATTTCGTTCCAATAACCTTTCAACAATAAAACTACCTATAAAACCATTACTTCCAGTAACCAAAGCTTTCATTTTTACTCCATAGATAGGAAAAATAATAGAGTTCTGCAAAATAGAGCTAAAGCCAGCTCATCCTTTCCCGACAGGTCGGGACTCAGGATGAAGTTTCGCTTAAATGATTGATAATTAATGTCCAAAAAACTTCATGGTGAGCCGAGTCGAACCATGAAAATATAGTACAATTACTAATTTTGCAAATCTCCAAGGAAAGATAACATTGCAACTTCTACAAAACAAACATTAACAAAGCTAATATTACAAAATATTTTTGAATTAATCAACCATTGATTAATAATTTTTCCGAATTTTTATTTTATTGCTTGACAATAGTCAAAATGATTTTTATATTTTACAATAATTAAATATTTGTGAATATAGACTTCTGCAAAATAGCATGTTACGAAAAAGTAGTTAACAAATGTACAGTATGTTATTGTAAGATTAAAATTTTTAGTGAGATTTTATTAGATAAATTTTTGTT
>Ga0075123_10001919_pt1 | contig 10273 bp, 5 predicted proteins | sample AntAceMetag02UKX_FD_69808 | JGI IMG/M metagenome (GOLD analysis project Ga0075123, IMG submission 69808) | Saline lake microbial communities from Ace Lake, Antarctica - Antarctic Ace Lake Metagenome 02UKX | ecosystem: Environmental > Aquatic > Non-marine Saline and Alkaline > Saline | place... | reverse complement strand
ATCCGCGCCCGTCAAGGTGAGTGGCACAGTAGTCGGGAAGATCGAAGTTGGTTACCTTGAGGAGATGCCGGAAAAGGGCGAGGGGCCATTCCTGAAGGAAGAGAAGCAGTTAATAGATTCAATCGCCGAGCGGCTGGGACAAATCACCGACCGCAAGCGGTCGGAAGAGGCGCTGCGACAGAACGAGGAAAAATATCGCACAATCCTGGAAGATATTGACGAGGGCTATTTTGAAACTGATCTGGCCGGAAACTTTACCCTTGTCAATGATGCTGAGTGCCGGAATTTGGGCTATTCCCGCGAGGAAGCGATCGGCATGAACTACCGGCAATATATTGATGAAGCACCAGCGAAGAAAGCATATAAACTCTTTCAGAATGTCTATAACACGGGAAAGCCGTTTAAAGGATTTGAGGGACAACTTATATCCAAGGACGGAGTGCGGCATTTTAACCAAGTGTCAGTGTCACTCATTCGGGATGCAGAGGGCAAACCAATCGGATTTCGGGGTATTGCGAAGGACATCACCGACCGCAAGCGGGCAGAAGAGAAATTGCGTAATTACTCAGAGAATCTGGAAGAAATGGTGGCAGATCGTACCAAAAAGCTCCAAGACGCCCAGGAGCAGCTGGTACGCAAGGGGAAGCTCGCCATCCTGGGACAAGTTTCCGGGAGCATAGGCCATGAACTGCGAAACCCCCTCGGCATAATCTCCAATGCCGTATACTACCTGAAGACGATACAGCCGGATGCCGATGATACCACCAAAGAATATATGGATATTATTTCATCGGAGTTAAATAATTCGGAGAAGATCATCGCAGACCTCCTGGACTTTTCCCGCATCAAACAGAGTGACAAAGAAGAGATAGAGATAATCGAACTGGTCACACGGGCACTGGAGAGACAACCGGTGCCGGACGATGTGGAGATTATCACCAGGATACCCACCGACCTGTTATCCGTCCATGTAGACACCCGTCAGATCGGTCAGGTACTGACAAATCTTATGTCCAACGCCTGTCAGGCCATGCCCGAAGGAGGGACACTGACCATACAGGCAGAGGGCAATGGTGGCAACATCCAGCTGTCCGTTACCGATACCGGTCCAGGCATCTCTGAGGAGAATATGGAGAAGATCTTCGAGCCCCTGTTCACCACCCGTGCCCGTGGCATCGGACTTGGCCTTCCCGTATCCAGGGACCTGATCGAGATCAACGGGGGCGGCATAGAAGTAAAGAGCGAAGAAGACAAAGGCTCTGCCTTCACCATCACACTGCCCGTCAAAGAGGGGGAATCATGAACACGGAAGTTCGTATCCTGATTGTAGATGACAACCTCAGGATGGCCGAGACCCTTGCGGATGTCGTCCGGGTCAAGGGCTATGGTGTGGACACCGCACACTCGGCGGAAAAGGCCCTGGAAAAGATAGAAGCCGGCCAGTTTGACTGTGTCCTGAGCGACATCAAGATGCCGGATGTCAGCGGAGTAGAGCTCTACCGCGCCATCAAAGAAAAGAAACCCGACCTTCCGGTAGTTCTCATGACGGCCTACTCCGATGACAAACTGGTAAGAGAAAGCATTGAAGATGGCGTCATAACCGTCCTGCCCAAGCCTCTGGATATCAACGCCATCCTCGGATTTTTTTCATCTCTGCGGCAGAAACACCTCGTTGCCATAGTGGACGACGACCCCGACTTCTGCAAAACCCTTGGAGACATACTGAAGGAAAGGGGCTTTGGGGTAACCCAGTTCACCGATCCTTGCGAACTGCTGAACAGCCTCGATGAAGATATCCATGTCATCCTTCTGGACATGAAACTTGGCGAGACCAACGGCCTGGACGTTCTGAAGAAGATCAAGAAAAAGGATCCCCACATACCAGTGATTCTTGTAACAGGCTACCGGGAAGAGATGGCGGAATCGATACAAAAAGCCCTTTCGATCGACGCCTATACCTGTCTTTATAAACCCCTTCAGATAGAAGCGCTGATCGAGACAATAACCGAAGTCTACCACCAGGAGCTTGGCAGGACCCTGGGTCAACCACCAAGAAAAAAGAACAGGAACAAGGGATGAAAACAGATCGAATTCTTATCGTGGACGATGATCCAAAGGTCAGGAAGATTCTCTCCGATATTCTCAGCGGCGGTGAGTATGAACCCGTGATGGCCGCTACCGGAATGGAAGCCGGGGACGCGGTTCAGGGAGAGACGCCTGATATCGCCGTTGCGTTGATTGACCTCAAACTCGATGACATGTCCGGTCTTGAGGTGATGAGAGAGATCAAAGAGAGTTCGCCCGATACCGAATGTATCATACTCACCGGTCATGCATCACAGGAGACGGCCATCGAGGCGGTAAACCTGGGCGCCTACAGTTATGCCCTTAAGTCATACGAGATGGAATCGTTGCTGCTGACCATCCGCAGGGCCTGTGACAAGCGGAAGGCCGCAGTCGCGCTCCGCGAATCGGAGGAGATACACCGCGCCCTGGCATCAACCGCCGACTTGATGTACCTCGTGGACAAGGATTGCCGGTTTCTCTTTATGAACGAGGGATACAGGGCACGGCGCGGCGGCGCGCTTGAAGATATCATCGGGAAAACCTATGGGGAGTTGCACCCGAAAGAAAAAGCGGGCAGTTTTGCCTCGAAGGTGGCAACGATATTCGAAACAGGCGAGGCGAGCCAGCACGAAAGCTACAGCGAGGATGGTAAATGTTTTCTCAGGACACTGAGTCCGGTCAAGGATCAAAAAGACAGGATACGAGCCGTAACCATCGTCTCAAAAGACATAACCGCACACAAGAAGGTGGAGGAGGCCCTGCGGGAAAGCGAGGAGCGGTACCGGACCATTCTCGATGAAATCAAGGAAGGGTATTTCGAGGTCGATCTGGCCGGTAGTTTTACTTTTGTGAACGACGCCCTGTGCAACATTTTTGGATACAAACGGGATGAGATCATCGGCATGAACAACCGTGTCCCTACCGATTCCAAGACGGCGAAAAGAGCGTTTTCGATCTTTAATGAGGTATATCTGACGGGAAAACCAGCGAATATTAAAGACTATGAAGTGATGAGCAAAGACGGCAGTGTCGGAATTCGGGAGATGCACGTTTCCCTGATGCGTGACCCGGAAGGGAACCCGACCGGATTCAGGGGGCTTTCCCGTGATGTGACGGAGCGCAGACAGGCGGAGCGGGCCCTGCGGGAAAACGAGGAGCGGTACCGTGCACTATTTGACAACAATCCGATCGAGACTATAATCGTGGACCGTGAGGCAAAAGTAACGGGATACAATTTCGCGAAGAAGCTGTCCGGTGACAGGCTGCCTAATATCAATCATGATGTAATGTATAAGGATTATGCAGCGAGTCACAAAACCAATATGTTCGAGGAACTGAGGGAATGTATCAGGTCAGGCATATTAAAGGAGTTTCTCGAACAAGAGTATGGGGATAAATTTCTTGACATAAAGATAGCCCCCTTCTCCGAGGGAGCCATCATAACATCAATAGACGTCACCAACCGCAAGCGGGCGGAGGAACAACGAATAAATCTCGAATCCCAGCTTCAGAAAGCTCAGAAGATGAAGGCCATCGGCACGTTAGCCGGCGGCCTTGCCCACGACTTCAACAATCTTCTCATGGGCATCCAGGGGAATGCCTCTCTCATCCTTCTGGATGTGGACTCCTCGCATCCTCATTATGAAAAGTTGAGAAATATCGAACAATATGTCCGGGACGGGGCGGATCTCACCGGGCAGCTGCTGGGATTCGCCAGGGGAGGAAAATACGAGGTTAAACCGACCGACCTGAACAAGCTTGTTAAGAAGAGTTCCAACATGTTCGGCCGTACCAAAAAGGAGATAAAGATACACAAGAAATACCAGCAAGATATCTGGATGGTGGAGGTGGACCGGGGCCAGATAGAACAGACACTTCTCAATATCTATGTCAATGCCTGGCAGGCCATGCCCGGTGGCGGTGAGATCTACCTTCAGACGGAAAACATACCCCTCGATGACAACTATGTACAGCCCTATAACCTTGAGCCCGGCAATTACGTAAAGATATCCATTACAGATACCGGCACGGGAATAGACGCAGAGACGGCGAAGAGGGTGTTCGATCCCTTTTTCACCACCAAGGAGATGGGAAGGGGTACCGGGTTGGGGCTGGCCTCCGCTTACGGTATCATCAAAAACCATAATGGCATCATCGCCGTATACAGTGAAGAGGGTATCGGGACCACCTTTAATATGTATCTGCCTGCACTGGTTGAGGCAGTAAGCGATCAGAAGCACGTGGTCATGAAAGAAGAGCTTCTGATGGGGGATGAAACGATTCTCCTTGTAGATGATGAGGAACTGATCATCGATGTTGGCGGAGAGATACTGAAATTCCTCGGCTACACGGTTTTTCTCGCACGCAGCGGGAAGGAGGCCATTGAAATCTACAAAGAAAAACAGGACACGATCGACCTGGTTATGCTGGATATGATTATGCCGGACATGGGCGGCGGAAAGGCTTACGATATCCTCAAAAAGATCAATCCCGACATTAAGGTTCTTCTTTCAAGCGGATACAGCATAAATGGTCAGGCACAGGAGATCATGGAACATGGCTGTGATGGTTTTATACAGAAGCCATTCAGCATAGAACAAATCTCCCACAAAATAAAAGAGCTTCTAAAAAAATAGGGATGTTGTGCTTCCGAGTTGTAGCCCCTCTCGGCACACACACGCGGTAACCCCATCTGAGGAAACAACCCCATGGAGCGGAGGGGGGGGGTCTATCTATCTAATTCATGCCTGACAGCCCTTCCGATCTGTTCCAGGACAAAAGGCTTCTTTATATAAGCCCCGACACCGAGGCTCTGGGCCTCCTTGACACGTTTTGTTTCGGAGAATCCGCTGGTAATGAGGGCCTTCTGACCGGGATGGATCTTGAGGATTCTTTTGTATGTCTCAAGCCCGTCAATACCGGGATCCATAATCATGTCAAGAAGCAGGAGATCGATATCATGGGTTTCCAGGTACGTGACCGCCTCCTCTCCGCTTGATGCCGACGAGACGGCATACCCAAGGCTGCCGAGTATACCGGAGACGATCTCTCTCTGCTCCTCCATATCATCAACGATCAGAACCGTCTCCCCTTTCCCCCTGTATGCTTCTATGGGCACAAGGGTTTTACCCTTTTCCGTCTCTCTCCTGGTGATGGGGAAATATAGGGTAATTGTCGTTCCCTTTCCCTCGGTGCTCTGAATGTCGATATATCCGTTATGATCCTTTACGGTACCCCACACGACCGCCATGCCCAGGCCCGTCCCGCTCCTTCCCATGACCTTCTTCGTGTAGAAAGGCTCAAAGACCCGTTTCCTGTCCTCCTCCGACATACCGGTACCTTGGTCAGAAACCGTGAGGGTCGCATATTCCCCCTCCAGGACCGTATCGTACCCCGCTATGGGTCGGTCGACATATCGGCTTCCGGTAGATATGGTAATCTTGCCTCTATCGGACATAGCCTCCGACGCGTTTAACAACAAGTTCATGACCGTCTTGGACAGGTGAACCGGTGAACCCACAATACCCAGCAGGTTTTCTTCAAGGTTGATCTCGAACCGTACATGGGGATGGATTAACTGTATTTTTTCATGTTCGGGTGTCTTGAAGTGATCGGACACGACATCGTTCAGATTTACCACCTCCGCAACGGTAACTCCCCTCCTTGCCAGTGTAAGCAGATCCTGGACTATGGTAGCGGCCTTTTTCCCCGATTTCTGGATGGTCAGCATAGGTTTTCTCAACGGACTGTCATCCTCGATCTGCATTAGCAGGAGATCGGGGTAGCTCACAAGACCTCCCAGGACGTTGTTCAGGTCATGCGCCACGCCTCCCGCAAGGGCACCGATGACTTCCATCTTCTGGGCCTGTTTGAGTTCGGATTCGAGTCTCTTTTTCTCTTCATCTACCCTCTTACGGTGGGAAAGGTCTCGATTGTAGACCACATACCCGACAAACTTCCCCCCTTCATCATAGATCGCACTCTCCTTCCTCCATACGGGGATAACGGTTTCATCCTTACTGATAAGCTCTACCTCACCCTCAAAGCACCCCTTCTCTTTCAGACTGCGCATCCTCTCTTCAAATAGAGCTTCGCTGCCATTCCAGAAAAACCGCGTCGTATGATTTTCAATGATATCCTCATGGTCATAACCGAGCAATATCGTCTGGGCCTTGTTGCAATCCACGATATTCCCCCGCGCGTCAAGAACCTCCACCCCGTCGGGAGCCGCTTCAAACAACATCTTGTAATTTTTCTTCTTTTGAATGTTTCCGTTGATATCCCGTATCATGTTGTACAGTTCACGGCTCTCCAATGCGTTAGAGCTGTTAAGAAGAATAATGGAAAGCATCGATAGAGATACGTCGGGAATGCTGCCGTCTCCTTCTTCCAGCATGCCGACAAACATTCCCCGTATCCTGGAACTGGTAGTCATAACATGGAGAATAAAGCGGCGTTCGTATTGTTTTGACGAAACGATAACAGGTCTTTTCTCTCTCAAGGCCCAGGCGAATATTCCATCATCAATAAAGAAGCCAACCTCTCTCTCGATATACGATTCGTGATGCGGGGGATCTACCTTGGAGACGACAAATTCATTACTGTCTTCGTCAACGAGGTATAAAGCCATGGCCGTGAGCGGTATCAGGCTGCGTATCCGGGATTTTGTTTCGTCCAGAATGACAGAGACGTCCTGCAGCTTGCTGATATTTGGTTGGAAATCTCCGAGAGAAGCCGCTATCTCCAGCGCGTCCAGCGTAAAGCGATTGACGTCTTCCAGATATCGGACTCGCTCTTCAAGGTATGAAGTGTTTGTGTTTGTGTTTGTTTTCGTTTTGTTTTTAGTATTCATCTGAATAGAAAAATTTAAATATCTCCTCGATATGGCGATCCGCCTGTTTTGTGATCACGTCCAGAACATTTGCCGACAACCCTATACGCTCCCAGGCATCCGAATTCAGTGGTGAGACAAAGCGCTCCCCGCTCGAACCGATCCCCATGGCATTTGCCATGATATCTGCCAGATGCACAATGGAAGCTTCCAGGGGATACCGGGATTTTTGTGGATTATGATGATACTGAACGGCATGCTCCATCAGAACGGGCAATTTCCACCTCTTCAAAAGCAACCCGCCTATCTCCGCATGGTCAAACTCCAAGTCTGCACATTCTATTTCGCGTACCATGCTGTGGGCTCGTTTCGCTTTTGTAAGGACGTATACAGCATGATCCGGCGCGTAATTGTACAAGATCAAACGGCCGATGTCGTGAAGCAGGCCGGAGAGAAACAGACGCTCCGTGTTTTGTATACCCTGATAACTCGCGACAATCCTCGCATGGACGCCACAAGCGATACTGTGCCTCCAGAATGATTTCATATCAATAATATCTGACGGAATGTCCCGGAACATGTTGATGATGTTCACCCCGGAGGCCAGGGCGCCCAACTGCCTTGTTCCCACGATGGCCACCGCCCTCGATACACTGTCAATCCTGGATGGAAACCCGTAGAACGCACTGTTGACAATTTTGAGAACCCGGGCAGAGAGGGTGGTATCCTTGCTGATCACCATGGCGATATCGTTTGCCGAACTGTTCGGCTTGGCTATGGTTTCGTTCATTTTCAAGAATATCATCGGCAGCGTCGGAAGCTTCAGGATGTGACGCCGCATTAACTTGTGAAAATCGATTTTATCGTCCCTCAGTACGGGGATCTCATCTGAATCCACATCTTCTTCAGGGTGGTCAACAAGCTCGGTATCCTCCCCGGGCTGTCTCTGCATGTCCCCCACCTTCCGCAGTGTGGCGAGGCGAAGCAGTTCCCGGGTAACCGGGTGATCGGCGCCGGAATAACGAAACCGTTCACGAACTGTTTTCTCTGCCATCTCGATCAGTGCGGGATCAATCGCACATATGGCAATATCTTCCACGTCCTCCGTGGCTATGCCTTCGATGTTTGCCTCAATCACCCCCCACATCTTGAGCACCTTGATGCGTCTTTCGGTGAGATCCGCTCCGCTGGGCAGGAGAAACCGGCCCCTGGAATCACGCAAGTCCTCGGCCAACGCCATCCCGTGACTTATCTGGTTAATCTTAACGAGGCCCATTGTATTATCGAGATCCCCCCTTCGCATACCCTGCGTGACAAATTACAATATCCGTAAACCTTGTTGAGTCTCATATTTCACGATGCACAACATCCGTAAGGTTTCGTCGGCATTCTTGCCAATAAACTTAAGAATATTTGATCTTCAGCAACCCTTCGTCCGATAATTATGAAAAACATCTCTGATCTTCGCGCTGATTCGGGGCTATCTTGCTACAATATGTTGATCTTTGATTTTAGACTTTTAGACTTTGAACTTGCTTTTCAGTTGAGGGACTATAGTGGGGTTCTTCTTGTGTGTCAACGAGAGAAACAAAAAAATGGTGGAATATTGAAGACAATTGAACCCTCTGGAGGACAATGCTATCCTAAAGCAAAGACATCGCAAAGGCACAGGTCCGCAGTGCCAGGCACATCAATCCCGCAGATAGTTTCTTGTAACGCCGGTAGTTCTTTGAAAAGTTCTGAGAACTCCAGAAAACAATCCCATGTTTATAATGAAAGCGATTGGTAGTGGCTACACCTACAAACAAATGATTTCGATCAAAGGGGAATACTGAGGATTACCGTTGGAAGTGCAGTATAATGCCGTAAATCAGTCGCGCGGTTTTTTGCGTCGACTGAATTAGCTTGGTTATATCATTCTTTATCATCATGTATTTTTGTATCATTCTCCGTTTCTTTATTTGTCTTAACCAACGGTATAAGAAAAACTATACAGGCAATTAAAAAAATGACACCGCCTATGAATGTCAAATTATCATGATTTTTCAAGCTTGATGCGATAAAAAAAATAGCACATATAACAAAAAGCATCCAACCTGCTAGCTGATACTTGATTTCCTGGCTAATTTGATTTTTTTGGTTTTCTTTCATTTTGTTTGTAGTTTATTCCTCACTTTCTTTATTAAGACTATATAACGTTTTGGGTAACCTGCTACGCCACTCAAGCTTGCCGCGTCAGCGCTGCCGACGTTCTCGCAGACAGGTTGACCCTTTCGTTAGGCTTGTTGGGGTACATGCCAAGCTGTTTGTAGCGAAGATAGGTTAGCTCTTCAATTCCGAGGATTCTGCGAATTTTCTGAATAACGATCGTATCCCTGACTTCCTCGTTGATAGGTTCTACAGGTTCTTTTGTGAAACCGAAAATATCAGACATCAAATTGTGCGCTTCATCCATTTTCCCACCGGATACCGCGCGACCAGGATCGGCCTTGTAGAAATGAGCAGCGGCACCAATGCTACGTAGCGCCTGTTCAAACGGTTTCAGTTCGGATTCGATTTCTACAGTTAGCCATGCACGATGTCGAACCTTGATCTGATCTAGGTTTGAGGCATGAGTCAGCATTTCCTCGCATTCTGCATTTCGGAACAGAGTGACCATTGCCCTGTGGAATTTGGCAAGGTACTCCTCACAAAAAGCAACATGCTTATCAAATGCCATATTAGCCATGTGAGAGGTGATTGCGAGGTCGAATTCTTGCCTGGCTGCTTGGATTAGAAGGTTCTTTTGGTGCTGAGCTTCGTCTCGGAGCAGCTGGTAGAGCGCGCCTATCAGGGCCGCAACTCCGGGCAATGCAAGAACCTGCCTCGCAATAGTCTCGGTTGGAAGTGTCGTGGCCCACAAGAGCGAGCCTATAAACACTAGACCGAGAATCGAGTAAATCTTCCAAGAGAGTTTCATATATGAAGCGACCTCTTTTGAGTAAGCCTAACAATTAATATACCTAATGTAGGTATTTTCCGAACTTTCGTGTAACCCTACTTTATTTTACGAAAAATGAAAACAGAAAAATCTTATGTAAAATCAAGGCCAATGGATTTTTCCGATTAGGTATTTTGTGGTAATAAAGACCAAAAACCAAGTTGGTAAAATATGGGAAAAATGGCAACAGTCAATAATGAATATCATTTGAAATGATGTATTGACGGATCGAATCAGATAAACAACAGTACAGGAAGAACTCCACAAGAAAAACCATAACAGACATTGTCTTGCCTATCCTCTGGCAAACCTCCCACACCAAAATATCTGGAAAGGGTTAATTATAGGTTGCCAAACAAAACCGAGGGGTTAGCCATCATTGACTAACCCCTCAA
>Ga0075123_10001917_pt1 | contig 10277 bp, 5 predicted proteins | sample AntAceMetag02UKX_FD_69808 | JGI IMG/M metagenome (GOLD analysis project Ga0075123, IMG submission 69808) | Saline lake microbial communities from Ace Lake, Antarctica - Antarctic Ace Lake Metagenome 02UKX | ecosystem: Environmental > Aquatic > Non-marine Saline and Alkaline > Saline | place... | reverse complement strand
TGTGAAATGTAATAATGAACTTGGCAAACATGACTTTTTCTGTAAAGTTTGTGGCCAACCTACAGGTGCTCTATCCGGTCCCTTATCTGCAAAACTGAATTATCAGGATGTCTGGAAAAAATTCAAACCCATTAAATCTCAATATTATCCATTTGCAATTTTTATGGTTCTTACATCCTTTTTAATAATTGGTTTGGGAATTTATTTTAATAAGGAACTGGCAGAAAGTTTTAAGCTCGATCCTTATCTTTTTACGAATCTCATGCTGTTGATACTTGTTCCATTTACCTTGATCCCATTTGGATTCGAGGATAATTTTATTGAGAATTCTTTTAAAATCTCAATGTATGTTAAAGCACTTAAAAATTATCCAAAATATTTCTTATTCGTACTTGTAAATATCCTTTATTTTTTACTTCTAAAAATTCTTTGTACCGGTTATCTCCTGGGAATTGTTGTTGATCCGATCTTACATCCCGTAAGATTGATTTTAGTGCTTTATTGGATAACGATAATTTTCCCGGCGGTTCTGCTTATAAGCAGGAAGGATATGAATCCAATCAAAGCAGTTGTCTTCTGCTATAAGGCAAGTGCAGAAACACGCTGGCAACAGTTTTTCATCGTCTTCAGACTTTTTATAATGAATATTATTGGTGCAGCTTTTGCTGGATTAGGTCTTTTCATTACGATCCCATTTTCATATATTCTGATCGAGAAGTATTTTCAAAGTTTAGATGAATTTGAACTTTTTGATTAAACCAGGTTTTTGGAATTAATGGAACATTTAAGAATTGGAATCGTAGGTAATATTGGTGTTGGAAAATCTACACTAGTAGAAGCGGCAAGCAGAAAACCTTTTGATGAAATACTGCTTTCAACAATTCCCAATAGAATAGGCGATGAAAAAGTTTATGCCTTTCAGGAAAAATTTAACTCGAAAGTATTAGATGCATTTTATGAAGATCCTATCAGCACGGCTTTTATGGCTCAGATCGAGTTCTTCAATGGCAGGTTTGAAAGACAGCGCCAGATCGAAGATAGAAAGGGAATAATTCTGGAAGATAGAACTTTAGCCGAGGACTATCACATTTTTGGAATTGCTCAGAAAATCATGGGGAATATGACTGAAGAGGAATTTCTGACGTATCAACGTAATTATGATCTGATGACCCAAGAGATAACTCAACCTGATCTGATAGTTTATTTAAAGGCGGATGTTCAAGTTTTATTGGATAGGATCAAAGAAAGGGGCAGGGAAAGTGAAACCGGAATTCCAAAGGAATATTTGGAACAATTAAATCAACTTTATGACCAATTCATAAATCGTCATGTTACTTGCCCGGTTTTAGTAATCGATGCAAACGTAGATACTCCACTGCAAAATTATATTGAAATAACAATAAATAAAATTGCTGAAAGGATCAGATCTCTTGACCTACGCGTAACAACTCCGGGTATTAGTAAATGGGTAACATTGCCTGAAACAGCTGCTACTCTTAAAGCGATTGATGCGGAATTAAAACTGGAAAAATTCTTACTTGAAAATCCGTGTTTGATCTCAGTAGCAGGGAATGTTGGATTGGGCAAATCAACATTAACAGCTATTATGCAGCGTAGCCTGAGGATTAATGGTCTATATGAAAATCCAGAGGATAATCCTCTTCTGGGGAAATTCCTTAAAGATAAGAAAACATATTGTTATGATCTACAACTCCATTTTCTTAAAATGCGGAAAGAACTTCAAATAAAGGGAACCAGTGGGAAAGAGAGTTATGTAATGGATAGATCTTTACCGGAAGATCTGCTGGTTTTCTGTTATCAATTTTATAAAGATGGTTTTCTAACCCAAGATGAACTTGATATGCTTACTGTAAAATTTAAAACTGTCTGTAATAACATTGCTTCACCGGATCTGCTGATTGTGCTGAAAGGTAGAACTGATCTTGCCTGGAGTCGTATTCAGCAGCGTGGAAGAGAAATGGAAATGGAAGGTGGCTGGAGTAGAAGTGAGATCAATGCATTAAATGGGTGGTATCGAACCTATGCTAACGATGTTTGTCGGTTTGGCTATCATAAAGGCAGGATAATTGAGATAAATGTGGAAAAAATAGATTTCACAAATCGTATTCATATAGGTTACATTTTTGAAGCGATCTATAATACCCTTACAGAAGGATTTGTAAAATGATGAAATTCTCAGAATTCAGGAGATTATAATGAAAAAGTTACTGATTACACTTATTGTTCTATTATTTATTTGTTTTGTATTTGCCGAAGATCTTGGTTTAATGCGTTCATCTCTGATCATGTCAACATTATGGCAGACAACATCTGCAGAATATCACGCACTTGCTTATCAAGCTTATAATATTGCTCGATTGCGACTAGATGAAGATCTCAAAGTTAAAAGAACACAGAAAAGAGCCATAATTGTAGATCTTGATGAAACAGTAATTAATAACTCAGATTTCCAGGTAAGTACAATAGTTGATGGAGCACAATATTATGGAGATTTTGATGGCTGGGTAAAAAGTGCTGAAGCGAAAGCAATTCCCGGAGCCTTAGATTTTCTTAATTATGCATTTAAAAATGGGTGTGATATATTTTACATTTCCAATAGAAAATTACGACATATGGAAGGAACCCTGGATAACATAAAAAAACTTAAATTTCCGCAGGCAGAAGAATCTCATATACTCTTAAAAGATGATTCTTCCAATAAAGGTATCAGGAGAGATATTGTTGCAGCAGATCACTACATTGTTATGTTTATTGGTGATAACTTGATCGATTTTGAAGATATTTTCCGCCAAAAAAATATTGAAGAAAGATATACTTCGGTAGAAAAATTTAAAGAAGAATTTGGTAAGAAATTCATTATTCTGCCAAATCCCATGTACGGAGAATGGGAAAAAACTCTTTATGGCGGAAGCCGAAAATTACCTGAAGAGTTAAAAGAAAAAATATTGTGGGAACATTTAAACCGTAAAAAATAAATACCTAATTGCAATTTTTTTAAGTAGTTATAATAAAGAAATTTGATTGTATATAAAGTCATAGAATAATCTAGATTGTTTATTTTTATTTTAAAATACACTATTATTTTTTTTCAGCTTGACATTTCAATAGTGTAATCCAATTTTTCGACATAGTCGTGTTAATTATTCCAAGGAGGAAGCTATGAAAAAAATCGTTTTATTTGTTATTCTTACAGTTTTGTTAATCCTGCCATTGTATGCACAATCTGGTAAAATTGCCGGGCGGGTAACTATCGAGAAAAGTGGACAACCACTTGCCAATGCAGCAGTAATATTAGTTGGTATGGAACAAGGTACCTATACAAAAGATAATGGTACTTTCACGCTGACAGATGTTCCTGTTGGGATGGCTGAAGTTCAATTCCGTTATATGGGATATGGAACTAAAACAGTTGAAGTTGATGTTGAAGAAAATGAAACAGCAATTGTTAATGCTAAACTTGTTGTTGAATCAATTCAGATCGGTGGTATGTCGGTTAGTGCAAACCGAGCTGTGAAGAGAGAAACTCCAATAGCTTTTACAGATCTAAGTCAGGATGAAGTCACAGGTAAATATACTACTGGAGACGTTCCAGGTTTATTGCAAGGTGTTCCTGGTTTATTCTCTACCGGTGGTGGACTGGGAGAAGGTGAACTTCTCGTAAGAGGTTTTGGTCAGGACAAAGTTCAGATAATGATTAACGGTATTCCTGTGAATGACCCGGAAAGTCAGCAGGTCTATTGGAGCAACTGGACAGGTCTTTCATCCAATATTAAATCAGTTCAAGTTCAACGTGGAGCTGGATCTTCCATGTATGGTTCCGGTGTATTTGGTGGATCAGTAAATATCGAAACTATTGGTAGCTCTGTTCCTGATACAGAATGGACATTCAGGACTTCCGGTGGAACATATTCTACACCAGATAAAGTAGCTGATGGAAAAGGTAATATGATTGATTGGACACCTGTAAATTACAATATGCTGGTACGCTATAATTCCGGAAATCTTTATGATGGAAAATTCAATTATAGTGTAATGGCGGAGAGAAAACTCGGTGATTCCTGGCAGATAGGTACAGATTATGATGGATGGTCTTTTGGTATAGACACTCAGCATCTTTGGGGAGATCATGTTGTTAATTTTAGTTTAATTTCAGCTCCACAAAAACACAATCAAATGAGAACTTCTACAGATTTGGAATTGATGGATACGCTGGGAAGAGCTTATAACAGAAACAACAATCCGGAACAGGTAAATTATTATACTAAACCACAATTCTCAATTCGGGATGAATGGAAAATCAATGATGATGCAACCGTTATGACAAATGTATTTATCACTTCTGGTACAGGTGGTGGAAAATATCTGAGAAATGATAAATTTGATGTAACCGATGGTCGCATTTACGGACAATCTACTAGTGCCGGTACAGATAACAAATATTTTGGTCGTCATGCCCGTCACATCTATGAAGAAACAGGTGTAATGTTAGATGGATACGATCCTGCTGATTCTACATATTATGGTGAATATGTGTCTAAAGCTCGTAATCTTCCTAATGCAGATTACAGTCACACATGGACAAATGACAGTCAAAACAATCACAAGCAATTCGGTTTGAATACCTACATTGATAAGAAACTTAACGATATATTCAAAGTAGTTGTTGGTGGTGAATGGAGATACTGGAGAGGTACTCATATTGCTCAAGGTTGGGATCTTCGCTATTATGGCGGCACTTACGATGAACATCAAAATCGTTATAATTATGATGGTATTGTTTCTAATCTTTCCGGTTTTGTAAGAGCTCAGGTACAACCAATTCCAGAACTAACAGTCTTGTTGGATGGACAATATGCCAGCTATACTTCTAGAGTAGAAGAGAATCCTATTAGGATTTTTGATTACGGCTTAGGAACATTTACAGATAATTATTACTATGCTACAAAAGCAAACTTTGAAGAAGATGATTATGAGAAAACATTCAGTTTCTTCTCACCAAAATTTGGTATTAACTATAATATAACTGAATATTTAAATGTTCTTGTAAACTACTCAATTGCCAATAAAGAACCTAGAGTAGGTGACTGGTATAGCAGATCTGGCGGACCGGATGCATCTCAAACAGCTGATGATGGAACAGTAAATGAACTTGATCCTGAAAAAGCTACTACTGCTGAATTCGGTATTGGTTATGAAGGTATAGGTTGGAACATTACAGCTAACCTTTACCAAACAATCTATGCTGATAAAATTGAAGGTGTATTACAACAAAATGGTGACTATTTAACTATAAATGCTGGTGAAGCAACTCACCATGGTGTGGAATTAGATGCTGGTTTTAATATGGCAAACTTCGATGGTGGACTTTCAGTTACTTATTCTCAAAACCGTTGGACCGAGTTAAATGTTGATCAAATCTTTGGTGAAGATGCTGATGACGTAATCGATAAAGTTGCTCCATTCTCTCCAGAGCAAATGGCTAGCTTTGATGTTGGTTACACATTCAATTTACCTGCTGGAGATTTGAGAGTTGGTCTTAATACAAACTGGTGGGATGAATATTACGGAACTTATACAAATGAATATTACACAGAATATATAATGGAAGATCCTACTGACCCATGGAGTGACGTTATTCCAGTTGCTGCTTCATTAGAAGAATCTAAATTACCTTATTTCTTCGCCTTGAATAGTAACATTTCTTATGCTTTCAAACTTGGAAGTAAGGATGCTTCTATTCGCTTGGATCTGAAAAACATTAACAACAGAGAAGACAATATGCTTAGAGCATACTACACAGGAGATTACGGTCGTAATGACCTTCTAAATGGTATTGATTACATGTATGTTACACCAGCTCCAATGTTCAATGCTTTCATTACAGCAGAAGTAAAATTCTAATCTGACGCATATAAATGTTGTTCAGGGGAAACCAAATGGTTTCCCCTTTTTCTATGCACAAATTATCTTTTATTTGACTTATAAATAATTAATTAAATTTATCCTCTGGAATATATTATGCATAAACAAGGGATATATTAAATAATAAAATATTGGAGGAGAAAATGAAAAATTTATTTATTATTGGATTTGTAATGTTTTCAATATTACTAATGGCAGACTCATATGATCTGCGTGATGTGAGTGGTGAGAATTATGTCCCCGGAGTTCGAGATCAGAGTAATTTTGGAACTTGTTGGACTTTTGGAGCATTTGCTTCCATGGAAGGCAACATGATGATAACCGGAACTTGGAATGCTGCTGGAGAGACAGGAGAACCAAACTTGGCTGAAAGACATCTCGATTGGTGGAACGGATTCAATGATAATAATAATGATGATATTACACCACCAACAGGTAGTGGGTTGGAAGTTCATAATGGTGGAGATTATCGAGTAACTACCGCATATCTTTCACGCGGTGAGGGAGCGATTCGAGAATTGGATGCGCCGTATTCAGGAAATGCTACAGCTCCTGATCGATGGTTGCCAAGTTATCACTATTTCTATCCCAGGGATGTAGAATGGTATAAACTGGCAGATGATCTTTCGAATATAGATGTGATAAAACAAGCGATCATTGATAACGGAATAATGGGAACCTGTATGGCTTATGATAATGCGTTTATTACTAATTATAATCATTATCAACCGCCTACAAGTCCGATGGATCCCAATCATGCCGTATCGATCATTGGCTGGGATGATGAACATCCAACTCAAGCACCGTTACCTGGAGCCTGGCTGGCAAGAAACAGTTGGGGATCAAGTTGGGGATACAGTGGTTATTTCTGGATCTCCTATTATGATAAACATTCCTGCCGTAATATTGAAATGGGTGCAATTTCCTTCCAGAATGTAGAACCTATGGCATACGACAATGTCTATTATCACGATTATCATGGTTGGAGAGATACGCTAATCGTTGCCACAGAAGCTTTCAATTCTTTTGAAGCAACAGGAACTCAGGTAATTGAAGCTGTCAGTTTCTTTACTGCTGTTGACTATACAGATTACATTATAAAAATATATGATAATTTTGATGGAACAGATCTTACAAATGAGCTGGCAATAGTTTCAGGTGATTATGATCATGCTGGACTTCATACCGTAGATCTGGATACGGGAGTGCCAGTAACTGAAGGTGATGATTTCTATGTCTATTTATATCTTTCAGATGGAGGGCATCCTTATGACAGAACATCTGATGTTCCAGTACTTCTTGGTGCATCATATCGAACAATTGTGGAATCTTCTTCAAATCCAGAAGAGAGCTACTACAAAAGTGGTAATAACTGGCTTGATTTCTACGATTATAATGATCCGTCCGGTTTCCAGAACACAGGTAATTTCTGCATAAAAGTACTATCAATAACAGTTGTTAGTGGGAATAATCCTCCTGAGGATCTTGGTTATGAGATAATAGATTATAACAGTGTAATTCTAACATGGATTCCTGGAAGTGCGGGTGCTTTAAGTTATAAAATATACAAAGATGGAGCATTCCTTGCTGAAGTTGATAATACAACATTTCCAACAACAAGTTATATAGATGAAGCTATTGATGGAGGAACATATTCTTATTACGTAACTGCAGTTTATAGCTCTGGTGAATCCGATCCGTCCAACACCATCAATGTTGATTTGATCCTTCCTGTACCAGCCGGTTTTGAAGCTGTATCATTGGGGATTATTGTTTCTTTAAGCTGGGATGCGATCAGTTCAAGTAGAGATTTTCTCGAATATAGAATTTATAGAGATGATGCATTTCTTGCAAGTACGACTCAACTGTTCTATTTTGATCTAGGAGTTCCAACAGGAAGTTATTCCTATTATCTCACTGCTGTTTATAGTGGTGATTGGGAATCTGAGCCTAGCGATGTAGTTGAACTTGATCATACTGACGCAAACGGAATCAATTCTCTAAATGTTAATTCATTGAAGAGAAACTATCCTAATCCATTCAATCCTGAAACTACAATAAATTTCTCTGTAAGTTCCGAAAACGCAGCTAATACAGAAATTGGAATCTATAGCATTAAAGGACAGAGAATTAGAACTTTAGTAAATGAGATACTGCCAGCTGGAAATCATTCTGTTGTCTGGAATGGAACTGATGATAAAGGGGTACCAGTTGCTTCTGGTGTTTACTTATATAAGATGAAAACAGGAAACTTTGTTTCTACAAATAAGATGATATTAATGAAATAGTCTCAGTAGAAAATTAATTGATTGTTCAGGGTGTACAGAAATGTGCACCCTGAAAAGTATAAACAAATATTAAAGTTGAATATTGAAGAGGAATGATGAAAATTATCTCATGGAATATTGCAAATTATGATGACCACTCAAATTGGATGACCAGGAAGAATTTGATCGCAGATGAAATTATTAAGGCAGATGCAGATATTATAGCCTTGCAGGAGATTCGGTTTAATAAAGATCATCCAAGCACAAAAGCTACTTATATGAACTCTGCTGAACAAATTTTAACACAACTGCAAAGTAGAAATAAATTTTTGGATGCTAAAATTTTAACTCAACCTGCCATGCATTACAATTCAACCGGTTTTTGGGAGGGTCTTTCGATTATTACAAAGAATGATATCATTGAAACCGGAGCGATATTTCATTCCCATATACATAATGATGTTGATCATAATAAACGAGTAACTCAATATACTGTAGCTATCTCAAATAATTTTGTATTTTTCATTTTTAACACACATTTCTCATACGAAGAGACAAACTTAAGATCGAATCTTGGAGAGGTGATGAGTTACACCGAACGTTTTGCCGGATATCCACAAATACTTGTGGGTGACATGAATGCAACTCCGCAAAATGAGAATATTCACAAACTCAACATGCAGGGATTAATTGATATATGGAATAAGCTTCATCCCGATGACGATGGTTTTACCTATCCAAGTTCTGAACCTGTTAAAAGGATTGATTACTGTTGGGCAAATGATTCTTTCGCTGCTAATATAAAAGAGATAAAATTAATTGGAAACAAATCAAACAAGGATGGAATTTATCCATCAGATCATTTGGGGTTAGTTATAGAAATTAAGGATTAAACATGAAAAAAATTATATTGTTACTATTGATTATGCTACCCTTTTTTTTACAATCAATCGAACAAATATGGAAATTTGATGAGCCTGACAGCAGCATTGTTTTATATCAGTATGGCAAACGTTACGAACCTCAAATAAAAGATGGAGTCTTGCATCTTGTAAATGGTGGCATCTTGAATAATCATAAAAATGTTGCAATCTTCCCAATCCTAGATAATAATAAATATCAAGATATTGAATTAAACTGGAATATGTATATTACCCCCGGTGCTGAGGGATGTGGAATTGCTTTCTTAAATACAGATATATTCAAGGCAGATAGTCTTGATCTGGATCTTGAACATTGGGAAGAACCAAATATTGAAGGAAGTTTTGCTATAGGTTTTGATGTGAATAATCCACCAACCAGTGCCTGGTTTGGTCCTGATGGTAATTTTTATGATCGTCCACAGCGGGAGATATCTCTGCATTGGAATGGGGTTGAGATCAAGAAGATCATGTCTCCAATAGAATTCCGGGCAGATCAGGAAGAAGAAGAAGTTAAAGAATTCTATCTGAAAATTCATCAGGTCATTGGAGGTTCGGATATCACTCTGAAGATCGAGAATGAAATTGTGTTCGATGAATTCTTCATTGCCGAAATGCAGTCTTGTCCAATTCGGTTAGCAGTAGGTGGTCAAACTTCTGACCAAACCACAACAATCATTTTGGATGATGTCAGCTTGAAAATGGATAATAAAGCTAATAAAATGAAAGAATCCATCAATGTAGAAGTTATCACTAAACAACCTGTTTTCATCGATTATCGTGAAACTGAGCATCAAGTTGTTTTCCCTGAATTTAAGGAGCAGATCGGGCGTGTGATTCTTACTCTGGAAATGACAGATATGCCTGGAGGTTATGATCATTGGGATAGAGGTGCAGCCATTTATATCTGGCAGGACTCGGTTCGATATGAAATTTGTAGGTTTATAACTCCTTATAACAAAGGTCATATTTGGAAGGTGGATGTAACAGATTTTTTACCACTTTTTATTGGAGAGAAGCAGATAGATCTGAGAGTGGATACATGGCAGGGAAAAGAAGAGAATCCTGAAGATCAGATCGGTTGGTTTGTCTCTGTTGATCTGGATTTTTATCATGGAATTCCAAAAAGGATTCCCTTTAAAATTTT
>Ga0075123_10001915_pt1 | contig 10283 bp, 10 predicted proteins | sample AntAceMetag02UKX_FD_69808 | JGI IMG/M metagenome (GOLD analysis project Ga0075123, IMG submission 69808) | Saline lake microbial communities from Ace Lake, Antarctica - Antarctic Ace Lake Metagenome 02UKX | ecosystem: Environmental > Aquatic > Non-marine Saline and Alkaline > Saline | place... | reverse complement strand
TAAAAACAAATATTATGGCAACTCACGGAGGAAGAAGAGCTGGAGCTGGTCGCGTTGCGGGAACTAAATTACCAAGAACCTTGGAGAAAAACAGGGTTGAAGCCGTTATTCGGCAGAGAATACTAAAAAACGCTACCAATATAACTAATAAGATGTTAGAGCTTGCTAACGGCTGTAGTTATTTATATAAAATGGTATCAAGAAATGGAAGTAAAAAGCTCAGCCCCGTCCTGGTGACAGACCCAAAGGAAATTGCTGCTTACCTTGATGGGGATATGGATAGTGATTATTACCTGATGACAACCGAAAAGCCTGATCTCAGGGCATTAGAGGCTATGTTCGATAGAGTTTTTGGAAAAGCGACGACTAAGGCTGAAATAAAAGTCGAGGGATCAATAGGTGTTTTCGGGCAGTCCCACAACGAAATAGCAAAATTAAACTCAACAAAAAAACCTAACAAAATAATAGAGGTAAAAAAACATGAAATCAAAATAACGCCAGAACAAGAACACATAAAAAAGTCTGAATCTATAGTGAATTATACACTATAAACTACATAATATATTGATTCATAAAGGGGGTGCGGCTAACCGATTGGGGGTACGGATATTAAAAAGGGGGATCTACCTCACTCAATAAAAATCACAAAAAAAATTTTTTCTAAAAAACTAAGTACATGAGCGACGTTAACTTGACAAAAAAGCAATATGAGTCACTGAGTAAGAATGGTAGGTTTTTATATGATTGCAGGGATCCATTTTTCTTTATCGAAAAGATGTGGGGCTTGGTGAGGCAGCCGTGTTATCCGCAGTATGAGAAGTTGGTGGAGGTGACGGACCCGACACAGTGGAAGGCGGAGTGGTTCGGGACATGCCACAAGAGCACGGAGATTGAAGGGATGGAGGAATGGGAGTGGTATGATTTTCGGAAGGGGAAACACATTACTTGGCAGCAGAGTGCGATAGTGGAGGGGTGTCGGTTGAGTGTAATGGATTATAAGAACAATCCGAACAAGATAACGGTTAAGACTGGAAATGGGATTGGGAAGAGTTGTGTGGCGAGTTTATTGATACTTTGGTATATTTTTACGTTCAAGGACGCTGTCATTCCTTGTACGGCTCCTAGTTCGGCGCAGATGAAGGACGTTCTTTGGGGGTCTATAGCGGATTGGTTAGGGAAGATGCCGAAGGTTTACGGTGGGTTATTTGAGATAACGGGTGAGTATTTGAGGACGAAGGCGGCACCGATGAGTTGGTTCGCGCGAGCGAGGACGGCGAGAGATGAGAAACCGGAGGCGTTTTCTGGGGTACATGCTCCAGCGGTATTAGTTGTGGCAGACGAGAGTTCGGGGGTAAGTGACGTGATATTCGAGTATGGGCAAGGGATAATGACATCTGATTTTTGGTTATTTTTGATGTTCAGTAATCCGACGAGACCGGTTGGGTATTTTTGTGATTCGTTTTCCGAGACTTCTACATGGAAACAATACACTTTTGATTCGAGACAGAGTCCGGTGGTTAATAAAGGATTTTTGGAGGAGAAGTTAACGAGGAGCGGATTGGATTCGGACGATTTCCGGGTATTTGTTAAGGGAGAGTTTCCGAAGGTGGATGGGATGGATAAGAGTGGGTATGTTCCATTATTGACGGAGGAGCAGTTGACGAATGCGTTTGTCCAGGACTTGCCGGTGCCTTTTACTACTTTGGGCGTTGATCCGGCGGGGGAGGGGAATGATAAGTCTGCATTTGTCGGGCGGAATCGGCATGTAGCGAAGATTTTAGGTGAGGAAAGCGTCTCTACTCCTTTGTCAGTAGCTTCAAAAGGGGTTACGTTAGCGGTGAATAGTGGGGTAAAGGCGGAGGGGGTAGCGGTTGATATCTTTGGTATTGGAGCGAAAACGGCTATTGAGATGGGTAAAATGGGGTTTCATGCATCGGCGATAAACGTCGGAGATAAGGCGGAGGCTGATTTCCTGAATATGCGGGCACAATTATTTTGGTACGCGAGACAATGGATAACGAGTGGCGGGCAACTGGTTAAGGACGAGCGGTGGCTTGAGTTATTGAAGATAAAGTACCGGTACAATATGATGGGTAAGTTGCAGATATTAGGGAAAACAGAGATGCGGAAGCAGGGGGTTAAGTCTCCCGACTTCGCAGACGCGTTCGCATTAACATTCGCGGTATCAGATGAAGCAAGCGATCCACTTGAGGACGACGAGGCAGAGGAGGATGGGGGAGATATTTATGATTAAAATATGATTGAAATAAGGAAATCTGAAACGGCAGATACACGGACATGTGATTGGTCGAATGTATCAAAACAAGATTTATTAAATAGTTCTCGCCAGCACATAGACGATGTCCGCGCTGGCATGGAATTTCTGATTAAGATAATGGAGCACTCAGCATTGGTGCATGACGTAACAAAGATTATTCATATAGACGAGTTTCATGAGGATTTTATAACTGGGTTTGAGAGCACCAAATGGTGGGGAATGCATCAAAGAGAGGAGCGACATCATTTTAATAACCCAGAATACATCCAAGAAGACGTAACACTTATAGATGTTCTTGAGCAGATAACAGATGGGGTAATGGCAGGGATCGCTAGGAGTGGTGAATACAGATTCGAGCCACTTAGTAATGAATTACTACAAAAAGCCTATAAAAACACAGCAGACATGCTGATTCGCAATACTAAAGTTATATAATATTTCATAAAAACAAATTAGCATGATTGGGGATTTTTTTATTTTAGCAAGAAGGGCCTTGCGTGGGCTTTTCTGTAGCCATAAGCATAAGATTGACAAATTGAGTGTTTGTCTTGACCAGGCGAATGATGTAAAAATTTGCTCAAAATGCGGGAGGTGTCGACCAGTGTAAGCGCTGTATTATTATTTAATTTTTGTTTTTCATGAAAATGATCTATGATTCTATTCGATGAAGAAACTAACACTAAATTTCGGGGTAAATGGTGGCAATAAGTTAACTAAAGATGAGTACGACAAACTTATTAACCAGGTGATAGAGGAGCGAGAGCTGAGTCGTGGTCATATGTATCCGAAGTGGGATTATTGGAAAAAACGAGTAAAAATCTACGCAAATAGAAAGAAACAGGCGAACTCTATTGGTGATCCGCTTGTATTCACTCAGTTCCAAACACTTCTTGCGGCGCTGTACGACGACAAACTTATGACGAAGTTCCAGCCGCAAGAAAGAGGGGATACGGAGATGGCACAGAACTTGAATCCGTTATATGAAGCAGACGCAGAGACGATGAAAAAGTTTATCCTGGATTTCCAATGGATCTGGAATACTCTTTTCTTTGGTAGAGGTTTAGTGATGATGTCAGAATGGGATACTAAACTACTTTGTCCGTCACCAGAAATAATAAATATGCTAACTTGGCACCGTGATCCGTACGCGAAAAGCGTAAACGGTGATGCGAAAGGAAAAGGGGCTATGCGTTTTGGAGGTAGGCCGATTTATAAAACAAAACGAGAAATAGAATTAGATAAGAACTATAAAAACTTCGAATGGATTGAAGGGATGGCGACAGTTAATGCAGAACTGGAGGATGCAGAGACGGTTATTAGTGAGGCACAGGGACTAGATGCACCGGTTGACGTTTGTGGTGATAATATGAATTACAGTGTCTATGAGCACCTGACCTGGTTCAAAGGTAATCGGGTTCTCGTCGCGATTCATGAGGATTCGACAATTTTACGATATACTATTTTGAAGCGGCAAGACAGATGGCCGATCGAGGACCGATCGATATTCCCGGACCCATTAAGTTGGGACGGAACAAGCGCACTTGACTTACTTGAGGACAAACAGCGGGCAAGAGCAAGAATACTAAATGCAGCACTTTATAACGTCGAATCGAATACGTACAATATGGGATTCTATGACGCGAATAAAATTAGGAAGAAATCGCATCTTAAATTCGCAAGAAATAAAATGGTCCCGGTGAACGGGTCCGTTTCTGGGGCGTACGAGCCGATGCGTAAGCAGCAAATGGGAGGAGAAGTGAATAATATGATGGATATGATCGAGAATATATCCGAAAGAGCCACTGGAGCGGGGGCAAACCAGCAAGGGGTGGCTACTCAGAACGTGATTACGGCTACTGAGTCAGCTAATATTGCGGAAAAATCTGACGCCAGATTCTCCTTGGCAGCTAAAATATTCGGATGGAGCGAGCAAGCGTTCGCGATGAGCTGGTTCCAAATGTATAAGGATTATTTTACAGACGAAATTAATACAAAAATCCTTCGGATAAACGGATTAACCGGTTATAACTGGAAAGAATTAAAAAAATCTGACATTGTCGGGCAAAAATACCCAGACATTAAGGTTGAAAGTGTCGTTGTTAGCGAGGCAACTCGAATACGAAAACTACAAACATGGACAAATTCCTACAATTTCTTGGCAGCTGATCCAAATGTGAATAAGGAGTTTCTTACGAGGGAGGGAGCGAAGCTAAATGGATACTCAGAAACGGAGATCCAAGTGCTTTTTGCACCAGACACGAGCAGAATTATCGCCGATAGGGAAAATCAAAGGCTAAGAAACGGAGAGATCGTTGATATCTCTAAGCTAGATGACCATATAAAGCATATAGACGAGCACCAAAAGGAAGACATTACTAAGCCGGAAGTAAGAGAGCATATTGATGCTCATTACGAACAAATGGTGGTGGAATCTACGAACATAAGGGTTCAAGAGGAGAAGGCCAAAGATGAGGCGATTAGGCAGGCACAAAAGCCAGCGATACAGGGTGGAGCAAAACAGATCCAACCCGTAGATTTCTCTCAACCGAAATCAATACAAACGGCATAATAACAATTTAAAATAATGATATTAGAATTCCCGAATTTAAGTGCGTCCGAAGAAAATGAGGTGGCAGCTATCAAGGAGATGGTTGGGTGGGACATTGTCAAAGAGACGACAACTGTTTCGATCAACTTCAATGACGCCGAATTAGTGAACTGGGTATTTGAGTATGACGAAGACGGAAGGGTCACTAGGGAAAACATCAGAAGACATCAAGAGTTGATACTAAAGAATACACTGCTAAAAGAATTCTTGCATTTTGTGGGAAGTTCTGAAATAATAGACGACGTTAAGACAGGTGACGAACCGAAGGACGACGTAAATGAGATTTACGAAGTTCCCGAGTTACCTGACGAAGACGAATAGTTCATACCGATCATTTCTTGTCGAGAAATAGATTGAGTGAGGAGCGGTTCTCAAATTTTTATTCATAATAAATAATAAAATGCTAAAACCAGAAGACACAAGCGGAGCGGACACTATTCCTGCCGAAGATGCTCCAACAGCGGATCAGAATCAAGCGGCAGCGTTCCAGCGAATGAAGACGGAAAACGCTGAAATGAAGGCGAAGCTAGACGCGCAAGCACCAGCTACGTCAGCCGAAGAGGATGAACCAAAAGACGTTGAGACGATCGTTGAACAAGCGCTTGCGAAACAATTATTAAATGCGTCAGAAGTTTCGAAGATCATGACGAAGTACCCAAGTTTGAATACGGAAGAGAATGCGACGAAAGTTGCTGAGTACCTAAAAGATTCTACTCGGAAGGACGTACCGATTGACGAAGTAGTAGCCGGGGCAATCGGAATTGACAAGCTCATTTCCGCAGGTGCATCAATTGGGGGCGAGGCTCTCGATGCAGCAGCTGAATCTACTAGTGGAGGCGGGGACGGAACAACTAAGCCGAAGACCGACGAGCAGAAGACAGAGCAAAACTATGTTGACTCACTGCCGGGATTCGCAACATAATTATTAATTTAACAAAATGGCAAAGGATTTTAAACTAACATCGAACGCCGATACCGTTCTCGCAACCATTGCGAGTGCTACGGTTATCGAAGCAGGTGATATCGTCGCTATGGCTAGTGGCCTTATCATCAAAGCCGTTGCAGCTTCTGCGGAAGTTGCTTATGCGGTTGGAAAATCAGATGTCGGTGATACCGAGATCGAGATTACACGAGGACGTGCCAGATTAATTGGTACAGGAGATGCAGTATTCGCAGTAGCGATTAAGGGTACGGAAGTAGACCTTGTCGGTACGACAACTCAATTAATTGACGTTGGTGCGTCTGCGACAAATGTCTTCAAAGTTTCTGCGTCACAGGATGCAGGAGTAGTTGGTTCAACCGATGAAATTCGTGTTGTAATCAACAAGCCTATTACTTTTTAATTTCTTAGAAAACACATAAAATGGATTACATTCTACAAGAACAAAAAGGAATTAAAAAATCCTTTGATAACGGGGCAGCTACTATCCTAGAGAAGTACACAAAGCTGCCAATCTTCGATGTCCGTGGTTCGAGCGAGTGGTCAGAGATTCTTACTTCTACAGAGGGGTTCTCTGGTTCGCGTGAACTTACGGCATACGAAACTCCAGACCTAAATGCACTCGGTGACGGTTACTCTGTGACAGTTGTTACGAAGCGTTTCGGTAATGGATACCAAATTTCTTCTACTGATCAGGAGAAAATGGGAGACGACACAACTAAGGTTAAAGCATACCTTACTCGACAACGAAATCGATTGCTACGAGATATTAAATATCTTTTCGCAAAAAATCTTCACGATTTTATCACTTTCGCATTTGTTACGACAAAGTATGCTGCACCGGACACGAAAGCACTTATCGCAACTAATCATACCTGGAACTCAGGTAAGACATTTAGTAATAAAGGTACTGCAGCACTTAGTGCTACTGCTATCCAAGCGGCAGAAGAGGCAGCTGTTGACATTCTTGATGCAGTTGAAGAGCCAATGGGAGTTAATTACGATACTATCGTGGTTCGTAAAGGTTCAGCGGCAGCAGTTGAAGCGAAGAAGTTGTTCGCATTTGGGATTATCCCAACTAAAACTGCCGATATCAATATTTACGAAGGTACATATAAGATTATCGAGCTAACACTTACTCCGACAACTTCCAAGCTACACTGGTTCCTATTCGATACGAATATTGAAGAAAGTCCACTGTATATTGGGATTAAGAAAAGCCCTCACTATACAGAGCCTAAAATACAGGACAACGAAGCAATTCGTCAGAATGTTGAAGGATTCTGGAAGCAAGGGATTATCAATATGCCATACATGGTATATGGATCAAACGGAACGACATAAGAAGATTACGGGGTGGGTTAGTAGCTCACCCCTATTACTTAATCCAAAAAAACAATGAACTTAAATCAGCAATTAATCGATTACGAAGGAAAGCCAATGACGCATCACAAGAAAGATGCCGATGGAAAGAAAATTAAAGAATTGCCTACTACTTTGAAAGACGTTTTACGTGTATCACTTATGAATCGACTTGAGGGACGAACAGAGAAGATTGAAGAATCCCTATGCAACGCGCATTTTACGCGAGAGCGGTACGAGTTATTTAAGCGAATCGATAAGGCAGACGGTGTTATATTAACGTCAGATGAGGTAGATGTTTTAAATGTTACTTTACCATTATCTCATGAAGTGCTAGTATCAGGACAAGTGCTAAATATTATCCACAATGAAATTTAATGCGTACGCCTCACTATTCAGAACACACGCTGTAAAACAGGACAGCACTGCTGCTGTACCAACTGCACAAATAGTGTTGTTTTCAAATTCTGCCAAAGATTATGTAGCGAGTCGAATCGTTGCGAAGTCGAATGGCGGGGATGATTATTTCTCCATGGTGCTTCGGAGAAATCTAGTCGAAAATCAAAGAGAATATTCCTTTCCGGTAGATACACTCAAAAATATTAAAATACTAGAAGCTTATCTTGACGGGAAATGGAAGCGACTCGACGAGATGGACTTGAATATGTATAGATTGTATGGAAGATCAGAAAAGCCGTACGACGGAAAGAGGTCGAATAATAATTTCGCAGAAGCCACAACCGATGAGGCTAAAATTTTAGAACAATTTACGAACGAGAACCCGATGTTTGATATAGACGGAACGTCTGTTGTTATATATTCTGGGGCTATAGAGGCAGTAACGGCAGGGTTAAAAATGAGAGCTATGATTTACCCTGATGATTATACAGATGCAAATTTTTCTACTAACACCGAGATGTCAACTAGGGCTACGGCAACATCTACATCTATGCCAAGGCCGTCTCATGAAGTGATATTAAGAAAGGCTGTTATCGATTATAAGGAAGCAAAAGGAATTACATTATCAGCTTTTGATAAAAATTATTTACAACAAGAAGAGCTGATGATGGAGTCCCTAAATGGGATAAATTTGGACGAGTCGTTTATCTCGACGACCCCAAGCGACGAAGGATTTAATTATTAAACTTAAAAAATGAAAAAATTTCTAAAAACGGCATTAATAGTTGCGATATTTCCATTTGTACTGATACCGGCGATCTTTATTGTAGCTAGAGATCTGAAGTGGAAGGATATCAAAAAAATGAAAGTAGGAGCGGTAGCAAAAATGCAGACTAGGGACAATGTAGCTTTGCAGGCTTTCGATAAATTTGGTAATGAGAAAAAAATATTTAAATATAATTTTATTGGAAGGTTTCTGGCAAGATTTAATATTAAGGCTAAGTCGTTTCTCCTTGGTAGTCATGTCGACAAGTTGGTTGTATCTAACTTAGTCGTTAATTCCGCATTCGACTTAACTACGGCGGCATTGAGCGGTACAAGTACGATTCTCGGCTATCCAGGTATCGGGACAGGAACAACTGCTCCTACGGCAGGTGATACGACGCTTGAGAATGAGGTAAATAATGATGGTAATCCGTCATTTTCCACTAGGGGATTAGTTGGAACAGTTACACAAGAGACGACGTCTGTTGCGAATGACACATTGCAGGTAATTCAAATATTCACAATAGGAGCCTTTACTCCAACAATAACAGAGTGTGCATTATTTGACGCTGCTACAGGAGGAAATATGGGAGCTAGGGTCACATTCTCTGGATTAGCCCTGATAGAAGAAGACAATTTTCAAGTAACTTGGCAAGTAATAACATCAACACCGTAAATGACAATTGATCCACTAAAAAACTTCGCAAAAGCAACAGTCGTTGGCACATACAATGCTTCCGAAACTGTTATTGACGTAGAGGTCGGAAGTGGTACTGAATTTGCTTCCGACACCAATATTACTTGGTGGAATTTTTCAGATTATCCTGACCCAGTAGATGACCCAAATAAGGAAATAGTTAGGATTGTAAGCATAAGCGTGGATGAGTTAACCGTACTACGTGGACAAGAGAGCGTGTCCGCTACGACAAAAAGTATGGCAGGGAAGACTTATAAGATGGCAATGTCGATTACGGCGAAGACGATAGACAATATTCGTGATGACGTAGTACTAAATAACGCACATAGAGCTTCTGACGGTTCGGATCATACGTTTATAGACCAAGATGTAACGATAGCGGCAAGTCCTAGCTTCGTTGACACTACTTTGGTTGCTGGATATCTTAATTTAGATAATAATTATTCCATAAGACAGAAGGACGTAGGTGGGACACTTAGAAGGATAGCAACTGTTAATGTAGATGATGATATTATACTTGGTCATGCTGACACAGGATGGGGCAGGGATTTATATCTAGACGCAGGAAATGATATGGTATTTAACGTAAATAAAAACGTATCAAGCGTCACGGCAATGGAAATAAATCAGCTAGGTAATTTAGGAATTGGAACACCCGCATTAGGAAATAAGTTAGCAGTCTTAGGAACAGTCAAGATAACTGGGAATACTGCTGCAATAGGAAATATAGTGGTTAGGGAAGATGACGATGGTAATGACGCAGTAAAGTTGTGGGCGGGGAATAGCTCAGGTGTTGTTTCTGTTTACTTATCTGGGACAGAAAGAATAGGTTTTTACGGGCAGAATCATTCATATATAAACAATGGTTTCAATTTTGGGGTAGGTATAGCATCTCCAACGAGTCCATTACATATATACAACAACGACACAGTCGGTAGTTCGTCAGGGCTTATTATAGAAAATCCAAGCACAGGTGATTCTTCTTATGCTGAGGTATCAATACGAAATAGTACTGGTGGTTCTGGGCTACAAATAGGAGTAAATGGTGGGAACAAGACAGCTAACCCAAATGATGCATTCTTTTTACATACTCTAACAGGTGGGGATATGAAGTTTTACACACAATCAGTAGAAAGAATGACAATTGGGGCTACTGGGAATATTGGAATAAACGATGCAAATCCATCATACATGCTAGACGTGAATGGTACCTTTAGAACTGTCGGACGCGCTA
>Ga0075123_10001914_pt1 | contig 10286 bp, 9 predicted proteins | sample AntAceMetag02UKX_FD_69808 | JGI IMG/M metagenome (GOLD analysis project Ga0075123, IMG submission 69808) | Saline lake microbial communities from Ace Lake, Antarctica - Antarctic Ace Lake Metagenome 02UKX | ecosystem: Environmental > Aquatic > Non-marine Saline and Alkaline > Saline | place... | reverse complement strand
CAATATTAATTTTTCATTAATCGGAGAAGCACCCTTGGCAGCAAAGAATTTTTTTTTATTTTTTTTGACCGTAACTTTTTTTATATCATGCCACAAAGACGAACCAATTACACCTACAAACGCACCACCAATATTATCTAATTTTAATGTTCCGGATACAATTTTTACAAAAATAGATCAAAGCTATATCATTTCTGTTGTCGTTACCGACGAAGATGGATTGGAAGATATCGCCTCTGTAAATTACGAGATAATTGGTTCACAGGGGAGTAGCACAACAGGTGATTTTTATGATAACGGTGATTTTGAAACGCACGGAGATAATATCGCGAAGGACGGTAAATATTCCGCTCGATTAAATATCGATTTTTCCACAGGGGCATATCAAATTACTGCGCAGGCGATTGATAAATCGGAGCTTGAGAGTGATCCTTTGGAAGAAACATTTTATGCAATCGAAGGGAAAATAAATCATGCCCCGAGTGTGACGGCAGTTCAGATCCCGGATTCTGTTTATGTTGATAAAACGATACCTTTTATTATCCAGGTTCGGACAGAAGATGTTGACAGCGATGATTATATCGCTAAGGTAACTTATCAAATTTTAGGACCAGCAATTTCTGAACTGGCGCAGGAGGGCGAACTTGTTGACGATGGTTCATCGGGCGACCAAACGGCAGGCGATGGGATTTATTCAATTGCAACGACAACTGAATTTGCCTCGTGGAAATTTGGCACCTATCACTTATTTATTCAGGCTTTTGATAATAATAATGAGGGCAGCGAAAGCTTATATAAAATAATTCCCTGGGCTAAAATGGAATTGGGAGTTGCACCCGAATTGTATAATTTATCTGCACCGGACACAATTGTGAGACCAGCGACCGGGGATAAATCAATTTTGTTAACAATTGAAGCCACTGATCCTGATCATAATAATGATATCTTTGATGTTTTTTTCTTTAATATGAGACCAGATAGTGTTCCGGCTATGGGGGGAGACTCATTATCCCTCTATGATGACGGAGAATTAGAGGATGTCTCTGCAGACGACAATGTTTTTTCACAACTTATTTGGATAACATCTAATAATATGCTTGGCGATTATATTTTTGAATTTCAGGCAAAAGATTATTCTGATTTATTAAGTAACAAAATTATTCACACATTAACGGTGATTGAGTAGTATGAAAAAAACAATAATATTATTAATGATTTTAAGTTTTACTGTACATGTCGCTTACAGTCAAATCCTATCCAAAAATGCGTTTCGCTTTGAAAACGATCCCCTTCCTGAACTAAAAAGTAACAGCATTACGGATATAGTTGTGGTAGATGAAAACACAATTTGGCTCGCCACGGGAAAAGGTCTATCTAAAACCGAAGACGGTGGTTTGTCCTGGAAAACTTACACCCAGAAACAAGGATTGGGTAAGGGAGGAGTATCTGCTCTTGCAATTAGAGATTCTATTATCTGGGTGGCAACAGCATTTGATACAATTGTATTGGATGAACATGTCTCTGCTGGTGGTGGGCTCACCTATTCAACAAATTACGGTGATACCTGGACCCACATTCCTCAACCAGAACCTGGTGGTGATTGGACCATTATTGACAATGTAACCTATGACATTGCGATTATGGATTCGGCAATCTGGGTTGCCAGTTTCGGTGGCGGATTAATGAAGTCGCTTGATATGGAAGGTAAAAATTGGATTGTGCGACCGCCAGATGCATATAATTTTAATCCGGATGAATATTTGAACCATCGGGTTTTCTCGCTATTAGCAGTTGGAGATACTTTGTGGGTTGGAACTGCCGAAGGTATAAATGTTTCTTACGATGCTGGAAAATCATGGGAAACGCAGTTCACTCATCAAAACCAGGATCTGCCCATCTCGGGTAACTTTGTCGTTGCTTTGGCTTTGCAGGAGATTGAAGGTAAACAATATATCTGGGCAGCAACCATAAATGCCGAAGGAACCGATGAAGTGAGAGCTGTTTCCAAAACAGAAGACGGTGGTCGTAGTTGGGCTACTTATCTCGAATGCAAGTTTACTTATAATTTAGCCTTTCACGGAAACGAAACGTATGCTGCAACTGACAGTGGTTTGTGGAAATCTCCTGACGGCGGTCCAACCTGGGATGTGTTCCCGCAAATAATTGATGGAAGCGGAAAAGAAAAAATTTATACTATGGAATATTATGCAGTTGGCGTAACGCCAAATAATGTCCTCTGGATTGGCACTGCTGACGGTTTGGCAATCACAAGTGATAATGGATATGAATGGACAATTTTGCGTGCTTTTATAAAACCGGGTGAAAAAGGCGAGCCAAGAGTTTACGCTTATCCCAATCCATTCACACCTTTACGGTACAACCAATTTGGTGGTGATGGATTCATTAGATTTCAATTTAATACGAAAAATCCAACGCATGCCACCATTCGCATTTTTGATTTTGCCATGGATTTGATTACTTCAATCGACGGTGGGAGTTGGGCGGGAAATCAGGATTGTGCTGTTGCCTGGAACTGTCGTGATGGAAATAATCATTTATTGGCAAACGGCACATATTTTTATCAGCTTGATCTGGAAGGTGATGGGAAATATTGGGGGAAGATTGTGATAATTGATTAGTTTAATATAATTTAATTTGCAAATTTGAAACTTTATATTACAGAGCAAAAAATTTTAATCAAACACTGAAAACACCGAAGCCCACTGAATTTATTTTCTCATTTTCCAGGCTTTTTTTCAGTGAAGTTCAGTGTTTTTCGGTGTTATAGATTTTTAAGCAATATTAAGGGAAAGTATTAATCATGAAAAAAAACACTTTAGTTTTAATTTTATTGTTATGGCTTCCAACTACTTTTTCTAATAAGTTATTAGCCGAAGATGGCTACTACGCCGGCGCCTTTTTACGCATGGGATTGGGCGCCAGGGCTAACGCCATGGGCAGCGCTTTTACCGGTGTGGCTGGTGGGGCAGAAGCCTCTCATTACAATCCCGCCGGAATCCCTATGCTGGAAACGCGACAGGTGAATCTGTCATATCGGTTTTTATCGCTGGACAGGAATTTTAATTACATCGGGTTCGCAACTGGTATCAGAGCCAGGGTTGATGAAGAAACTGGCGAAAAGGCATTGAAAGGCGGATTAGCGATTAGTTGGATCCATGCTGGCGTTGACAATATTGATGGTAGGGATTTTGCTGGAAACCATTATCAGGACTTCTCAAATGCCGAAAATGCTTTCTCGCTATCTTTTGGTGTTATGCCAACCAAATTTTTATCCGTTGGGTTCACCGCACAGGTGCTGTACAACCGTTTTCCCAATATGGGAGATAATGATGCCACAATCTCTAATGCCGGATTGGGTCTAAATTTAGGCATTATGGTGATACCATTACCATACCTTACTGTTGGATTGACAGTAAAAAATATTAACGCGAAATACAACTGGAAAACAGACAAATTGTGGGAAAAAGATATCGACAAAATTGATAGATTTCCTCAAACAATACGAGCAGGTTTTGCTTTAAAATATCCCTTCTCCTGGCTGTTACTGGCAATGGATATTGAGAAAAATGATTTGCAGGATATGAAATATTTTATTGGAACTGAAGCGCAACTGATGGAAAGATTTTATTTGCGAGCCGGATTGAATGATGGCTCTCCAACTTTTGGTGGTGGATTTGTTTTTGAGCTAATGTCACGGGTGACGCAAATCCAGTATGCTTTTGTAACTAAAAAATATGACGCTTCCAGCGAGCATATTTTTTCGTGGGTAGTTGTGTTTTAGAATAGGTTAAGGTAAAGGAATAAGACTAAGATTAAGTTAGCCCAATTATAATAACAAATCAATAAAATTTTTCTTGACAATAAATGTATATTTTAGTAATATACAAACACTATGGATCAACTACTTCTAAATTGTTTTGGATTTGAATGGGACCAAGGAAATGCTGAAAAAAATTGGAATCGTCACCAGGTAATAAAAAATGAATGCGAACAAGTTTTCTTTAATGAACCTCTTGTTGTTGCTGATGATACCAAGCATTCCCAATATGAGAAAAGATGCTATATACTTGGAAGAACAGATGCCGACAGATTACTATTTTGGGGGTATGCACTTCGCTCAGGTAACCACAATATGTTGTGTTTTACTTTTTGTAAAGAATCTAAGTGATAGTCCTTAATATCAAAATTTCAACATAGCCTAACTTTATGAAAGATAACATCATAATATATCTTTCAGATGCTGTACAACTAATTTTCGGAGATCATTTTCATTAAACTAAAAAACTAAATATAGTATGTACCTGACTAAAGTGCATACCCCCATACTATTTATTGCATTTACAATAAGAAATTATCTTATTCGAGTAATATCAGCAAGAGATATGAATAAAAAGGAAAGAGAAATATATTATGAACAAATTAAAAAAGATTCCTGAATTTAAAGATGAAGATGACAAAAGAGAATTCTGGGCAACGTCTGATTCGACGGAATATATTAATTGGAAAAAATCAGAAAAAGTCACCTTTTCAAAACTAAAGCCATCGACAAAGACAATATCGCTTCGCTTACCAGAATTTTTTTTAGATGAGATAAAAATGATTGCGAATAAAAGAGATGTGCCTTACCAATCATTAATAAAGATATTTTTAAAAAAGCGGATTGACAAGGAATTAAGACAATCGGTTTAATTATGTGTTCGATTTAATATCTACTGATTTAACTGCTAACATTGTTTTCTTTGCCTATGCCTTTACCTAATCAGCAGGAAAAAATATGAATAAAAAAAAATTGTTTTCAATATTATTACTGATCACAGTAATAATTTCAAATGGACTAGCAGGAGAAAATCCAGCAAGTACAGGATTATCTTTTTTAAAAATCGGCGCTGGCGCGCGTGCTGTGGGAATGGGGGAAGCGTTTACTGCTGTAGTTGATAATGCCAGTGGAACTTACTGGAATCCGGCAGGATTGGCGCACACCAGCGGGGCAGAATTAATGTTCACCCACAATAAATGGCTACAGGACATTACCAATGAATATTTTGCGATAAGTTTTCACGTGGGAGAAAATGTTTTTGGAATAAGTTTTCTTTCTAACAACGTTGGCGGAATTGAAAGAAGGGTAAAACCGACTGCCGAACCTCTGGGGGAAATAAATGCCCACGATGTTATGTTCGGTCTCTCCTATGCCAGATTTTTAACCCCGGATATTTCTTTGGGAGCTACCGCCAAATTCCTGTATGAAAAAATTTATGTGGAAAGTAGTTCCGGTGTGGCAGTAGATTTGGGGCTGCACTACCAGACCAAAATTAAAGGATTAAGAGCAGGACTGGCACTTCAAAATTTTGGCTACATCACCGAGTTAAAAGATGAACCAGTAAAATTGCCCCAGACAATTAGAATTGGATTAGCTTACCAATTACCTTTCCAATTATTTCAGGGCGAATTTCTTGTCGCTTCGGATTGGGTAAAAATTCTTGAAAACAGCTCACATTTTAATCTGGGTGTGGAATACAGTTTTAAAGGATTTTTTGCTCTTCGCTGCGGCTATTTAACTGGCTATGAGGATAAAGGTATTCAGGGCGGGTTTGGCATTGGATTTAAGCGTTATCGGCTGGATTATGCTTTTGTGCCGTTTACCTCGGATTTAGGGAATACGCATCGGATTTCTATTGGGATGAAGTTGTAAAAGAAATATTAAGAAAAAAGTATTCAAACTTTTAAAAAAAATAGTTCCCAAAACATAAGTTCCACCAATGGCTGCCCCGGCATGGACTTATGGAAAATATTGCTGACGGCCACACTTCGATTAAATTGTAATTGGGATTTTGATAAACTTCATAATATTGTTAATAATCATTGTTTCGGCTGTCACGCTGGATCTAAACAAGTTACCAATTCCAGCGATCATATCGCTTTTCTGATGAGTTTATTCAAACTGTCATTTCCACAAGCAGTTATGAAATTGGCTGAAATTACCAACACTCCTTTGCCAAATCAAGAAAAATCTCCAGCGACAACTACTGAAAAATCCTAACAAACTCAACCACAACAATCCCAAACTCAACAATCCAAAATTACCAAAGGTCAGTCAAGATCCCAGCTGTCAGGAAATTTTTAATATTGCTGCCGTAATTACATCACCTTTTAACTGGTAACGAAAAGCCGCCAAAATTATGGGGAGATAAAAAAGTACCCGATAGAGTCGATGAAAATGGTGAAGCTGCGTAGGAGTGGAATAGTGCAAAATCTCAATCAGAAGTATCAACAGTCCAATAGAAAAAATCCAAATTCTGTCTGTATTTTTTGTTTGATTTTTCATAATTGAATACTGATTTATAACCAAATGGTCTTATAATAATTTGTAATAATATAAACATTGAATATAATAAGATCCAATGATTTTTATATTATCTTAAAAATATTTCTTGACAGTTCAAAAAATATTATGTACTTTAAAATGCAATTTAAAAATTCGGTGTGTTGAGTGCCGCAAGACCTTTTATTATTATATTTTTAAAGGACAAGGGCAAAAAGCTCTCTGGCTCTGCGGATTATTTTTTTTATGGTGCGTTGTCAGGCGTTTTTAATTCGGTGCGTTATTAAAATATTGGTGCGTTGGTGATAGTATTTTGTGCTAACAAATTGCTGCTGTTGACAGCCTTGCGCCACTGCGATTTCTGAAATTTTGATTGTTATTCATGCTTTTTGCTTTTACGAAAATCTGTGCGTAAATTTCGGCAGCAACTGAGCATGTCATTATATTGCCAATAAATTGAGAACACGTCTAATTAAATCTTATGTAAAATCATAGGAAATTATGAGACAAGAATATTTATTTCCATTAGAACCGAAAGAATATACTGCGCGTCAAATAAATATCTTAAAATCGCCTAAGCAGCTAGGTCGTTGCGATATTGATTCTGAACCATATCTGAAAAAATTAGGAATTGATATATTAAATAAGAAACAACCAATCCAATTTAGCCCCAATGTTTATGAAGCAATTCACCGTTGGGCACCTTATGTTCAAGGTTTTTCTGCTTCTTTTGTCCAATCAGTTTTTGACCAATACAAATATGATTACAAAAATCCTGTAATTTTAGATCCCTTTACTGGTTGTGGTACGGTACAAGTGCAGTCAAAACTCAATGGTTATAAATCAGTAGGAACTGAACTTAATCCTTTACTAAAATTCATTGCTGAGACGAAGCTTAACACTTGGGACATTTCTCCAAACAAGCTATTGAAGTTTTTCAATAAATTGGATATATCTAAACCAGCCAATGCTCCAAAATTTCTAAAATCAGAAAAACAATTCTCAAAGGAAGTTTTAAGAAATTTAGAATTATTAAAAGGTAGTATCAAGATTTTATCACCCAAGACAAATCCTAAAATTGTTGATTTACTTAAACTTGCTTTTTCTTCCATACTAATTGACGTCAGCAATTTAAAAAGAAGTCCGTGTCTTGGCTATTCTAAAAATAAAAAGATTGATTCTCACGCTCCATTTGTCTTAATGAACCAAAAGGTGCATCAGATAATCGAAGATTTAAAACTTATACAGAATGAATACAGTGAATATATTTCAACTTTAAGTCAAGTTGTTTTGGCAAACTCTATGGAATATAATCACTCAAATAAATTTGATTTAGTAATTACATCGCCTCCATATATGAATGGACTTGATTACGTTATAAATTATAAAATAGAAATGGGCTGGCTTGATTTTGCTGAAAGTCAAATGGAATTAAAGAAAGTAAAAGATGAAATGGTTGTTTGTGATAATGTATCTAAAGGATTAATTAGAAATTTTAAAGCGATATATACAAATGATTGGATAGAAAACATTAAACAAGATATTCAAAAGAATATTGAAAGACGTGGTAAATATAGACGTCTAGATATGCCTTTTATAGTACATAAATACTTTGATGATATGTATAAAGTTATAAAAAAAGTTGTACATAACATTAATAATAATGGTAGATTCATTCTTGTAGTTGGTGATAGTTTAATTGCTGATGTTTATATCCCGACTGATCTTTTAGTAGCACAAATTGGTAAAGACTTAGGTTTATCTATTGAAAAAATTGAGAAAGCTAGAAACAGACGGTCTGGTCAAATAAGAAGTTATAAACTTAGAGAAACAATAATCACATTGCGGAAATAAAATGGAAGAAAAAAATATTGGCTATTATGAAGATCCTAAAAATGGTGAAAGTATCATTCGTTCTCGAACTACGGAGCAAATTCGTTCTTGGGATTTCCCGCGTTCAGTTAAAGCCTTAGAAACATTTAATGCTGAATTAGGACAAATAGATTATCCTGGCATCTACATTCTCATCGATTCAAAAAGTCATAAAATATACATTGGTGAAGCTAAAAGTATCTATACAAGAATAAAAACTCATAATAATTCACCTGAAGACAAAATAAAAGAATGGGAACGTGTTGTTATTATCAATGATGGCAGACCAGCGAATCAGTCTGATTTTAACGATAATGTGGTTCGTTTAGAGCTGGAATATTATTTAATCATGTTATTCAAGGCAAACAAATATAAAGTTATCTCTCAAGGTTCAAAACAAACATTAAATTCACTACAAAAAGTAATTGTTACAAAGCTTATCTCTGAACTTAACTTCTTTCTATCAAAGAAAGGCTTGATTCAAAAACTTATTGCTGAACGAGGTCAAGAAGAAGTAATGCGTGATGATCTTAGAAAGATTTTAAAAAGAAATAAGTATAAAATTACTGAATTCAAATCTTATGAAGCTACTATAAATGATGAAAAGGTTTTTATACGTCCTGGTAGTAAAAAGGCAAAGGGTTGGCAAATAACTTTCCGTGATGTTTTTAAAAAAACACTCCAGGATGAAACAGGTTCTCTCCTAATGCCCAGAGATGGAATATTGCTTATTCCATTTAAGGAAATAAAAAAAGCTATTAATGATCCAGATGCTTTTAATAGAAATACAATAGATATATTTATCGCTTTTAAAGAAGATAAAATTAAACTACATTATAAGAATAGCGAAGTTGATGTTACAAGTTTTCGTATTTTAAAGTAATAAATCGTGAAGGAAATATAATGAGTATTTTAACAATGAATGCTTTAACTGCTAAAATACCTGAATAAATCTCAATTACGGCAAAGATACCGCGTAATAAATGGGAAAATGAAATCAAAAAAGAAATATCATCGCCACACCCCCGAATGCAATTACAGTTCCAAATAATGAGCGCCAGCTTACCTTTTCTTTAAATATCCAACGAGTTAGGGGCAGAAGAAAAATGGGTGGCAATGCCATTAAAGCGGAAGCAATGCCAATGTTTGCATATTTTATTGCAATCAGTGAAAGCCAGATGCCGACAAATGGTCCAAAAAACGAACCTCCCAATATTGGCAATAAAGACGATTTAATTCTTTCTATTTTTGTTGGACTACTTGTTATTTTCTTAATGGCAGTGAATAATAAAAAAACAGCAGTTGCAACTAATATTCGCATCAACGTCGCTGTTAGTGCGGAGAAATCACCGTACATACCTTTTTTTGCTGCTATTAAACCGAGCGCTTGACCGAAAGCGCCGCCTAATCCAAATAATATTCCTGTCCTAAATTTTTGTTTATAGGATCCATCTTTTGAATTAGCTTTTTCTAAAACAACCCAGCTTATTCCTGCCACTGTCAGAAAAATTGCCAGAATCTCAATTGGGGCAAGTCGTTCATGCAGAAAAATCCAGGCTAACAATGTGGAAACAATCGGCACCAACGACATGAGCAGCATTGTCAATCGTGTTCCGATCAGAACAAACGCCTGCAACAACATGCTATCTCCCAGAACCAATCCAATGATTCCTGATATTCCCAGCCATAGCCATCTATTTGAATCTATGTGAATGGGAATGAGGTTGCCGTATAAAATTAATTGTGTCATTAATAGCATCAGGCTGGCAAAGTACAACCTGATTCTATTTACTGCGAGAGCGCCGATTCGTTTGGCAGCGATCGTGAAAAATATGGCAGTAAATGACCACGAAATTGCAGTGAGAAGAGCTGCAAATTCTCCAAAAAATTTATCCAAAAATATCTCCCTTTATCAATTTATTGTAAAACAGTCATTGCAACTATTTCAGGTTAGATAATATAAAATAATCAGAATAAAAAACAACATAATTTTTTTGTTGAATGTAATGCCTCAGTTATTTGTAATATTCAAGATGGAGTCCACTTTGAGTGATACTTTTATTTATTTTAATCA
>Ga0075123_10001911_pt1 | contig 10299 bp, 7 predicted proteins | sample AntAceMetag02UKX_FD_69808 | JGI IMG/M metagenome (GOLD analysis project Ga0075123, IMG submission 69808) | Saline lake microbial communities from Ace Lake, Antarctica - Antarctic Ace Lake Metagenome 02UKX | ecosystem: Environmental > Aquatic > Non-marine Saline and Alkaline > Saline | place... | reverse complement strand
GGAAATTACCAAGAACAAGGATATTCAGTCCAACAAACCACAGATGGAGGCTATATTATAGCTGGCCAAACTGTTTCAAATAGTAATAACCTTGATGTATATTTAATAAGAACAAATGTGACCGGTGATACATTATGGACTAAAACTTATGGTGGAAATTTCAATGATTATGCAAGGTCAGTTCAGCAAACCACAGATGGAGGATTTATTATTAGTGGTAGTACAGAAATAAATAATTATCATGATGTTTACCTAATCAAAACAAATGGAAATGGTGATACTCTATGGACTAAAACTTATGGTGGAAATGGTACTGACTTGGGACTTTCAGTTCAACAAACCACTGATGGAGGCTATATTATTTCCGGTGAGAATGATCATTATATATACCTAATAAAAACAGATGAAAATGGAAATATTTCATCAATTAAAGAAATTCCTATTCCAAATAATAACAGAAAGTTAATTAAGGTGGTTGACTTATTAGGAAGAGAAATCTTATATCCAAAGAAAAACATCCCATACATTGAAATATACGATGATGGAACATCTCAGAAAAAGATTATAATAGAATAAATTATTGGATTCTCAAGTATAAGCATTGCTACTATTTCTTTTTATTTTGTTACATTTGTTTAGAAAAAAATAATCTTGTGACAAAAAATCTTAAAGACAATATAAGTGTTTTTGTAATTATTAGCTTAATAATTCCATTCATCAACTCCAATTTCACTTTAGACCAGGCATTAATGCCGAAGTATTTTTTAACCTCTACCCTACTAATATTTTTCCTTGGTTTTGTTTTTTATAAATTGAAAGAGAAATCTTTTTTTGACACAAGCATTCTAAGAAAAAACATTTTCCTTTTCTATTTTGGCTATGTTTTGATTGCTTTCATTTCTATTGTAAACGCTACTCTTATCTCTGAAGCAATTTTTGATAGTTTAAAAAACTTTTTGTTTCTGATTTTCCTAATAATTGGAGTTTTATTATTATCAAAACAGAAAGAATTCTATAAATTCATAAGTAAGGCATTTTGTGTTTTTGGTATAATTGCAGGGATTATTGGATTGCTTCAGATTTATCATTTCCTACCGGAAAAAAACTTTTCTCATCAATTTACATATTTGATAACTGCCACATTTGCACAGCGAAATCTATATGCTCAAATATTAATTTTAAGTTTTCCTTTTGCTGCTTTCTCAATCATCAACATAAAAGGAATCTGGAGATGGCTCGGAATTATTGCTGCCACAATTGAGTTAATGCTGATAATTTTATTATTAGTCCGCTCGGTTTGGATTGCTCTTGCCTTATCAAGTTTTTTGTCAGTAATTCTTTTGTTTATTTTTTATAAAAAATTTAATATTAATCTAAAAGTTATTAGGAATCTTTTGCTTATTTCAGTGGCTTTTATTCTAATAATTCTTTCTTCTCTTTTTATTTATTCTAAACTTGATTCAAGCGACACATTGAAAAAACAAGCCTACTGGCTAAATTATAATCCTTTTGGTTCGGTTAAGGAAAGAGTTGATATGTGGCAATATTCTGTTGAAATGTTTAAGGATAATCCTGTGCTTGGTGTAGGTTCAGCTAATTGGAAAATTGTTTTACCAAAATATGCAAGTGAAGAAATTAGAGACGTAGATAATAATGTTTACACAAATTTCCAAAGAGCACATAATGACTTTTTGCAAGTTGCTGCTGAAAACGGAATTTTAGGTTTGACTTTCTATTTACTGATATTCCTGTGTGCTTTATTTTATATTTTCCGAATTATTAAAACATCAGAAAAGCAAGATGAAAAACTTTTTGCACTATTTATGTTTTTTGGAATTGTCAGCTATCTCGTAATATCTTTTTTCAGTTTTACGAAAGAAAGAATTAGTCATTCCATTATCATTAATTTGATTTTTATATCTATTACTATTCTCTATCATAAAAGCAGAAAATCCAATAAAAGTTTTAACCCCAAAATTTTAAAACTTATTCTTATTCCTATTTTTTTGATTCTGATATTTGCGTTAATATTCGGGATTAATAGAATTAAAGGAGAAAAACATACAAGGAAAGCATACGAATACAGATTGCGAAATAATCAAAAAGGAGTAATCCGCGAAATTAAAAAAGCATCTTCATACTTTTATCAAATTGACCCAATCAGCACACCAATAAAATGGTATAGCGGAACTGCCTGGTTTTTGTCGGGGAATCTAAATAAAGCTTTCGATGATTTTAATGAATCTTACAAAATCAATCCTTTTCACAAGCATGTAATTAACGACCTTGCAACTTCATACGAACTCATGGGCAAACATGAAATGTCAGAGAAATTATATAAAGAAGCAATTTCACTATCACCACATTTTGACGAAGCATTAATTAATCTATCAATTGTTAAATATAATGCCGGCAAAATAGACTCAGCCTACTATTATTTAAGAGACTGCAAGCCTGATACGGAAAATGAAAAATATTTTGATGTATTGAAAGTAATCCTTCCAATAATCACAAAAAAACAAATTGAAGAAATGAGTGATGAAGTATTAAAAAATACTTTTTACAGGTTTTTAGAGTTAGAAGAATGGATGCTAAAAATCCATAAACAATCAGTCATTGAAAAACGAAAATACAATCTGCAATTAATTAATGAAGCAATATATTTGTTAGAAGAAATTGACAGTACCCTTACACCCGAAATTGCTGAGAATTATAGAAATTTCTACGGATTAAAAAATTAAGGAAAATTACCGATTGTAGGATTAAGTAATAATAAATTGCTTTGCAGGTAGATTAAAAAAAAAAATATAAAGCAACCATTTAGCATAATTTTTAGTCTCTATTAAAAATTGTATTATTTTTACAAAAACTTAAACAATAAACCCATGAAAAAGAAAACTTATTTATTAGCACTAATAATATTCTCATTACAAATTTCTGTATCAACTGCTCAAAGCATTTCCACTGTAACTCCTAATACAGCTATTCAAGGGCAAACACTTGCTGTTACAATTAGTGGACAAAACACTCACTTTGCTCAAGGCACAGGCACTACAGTTTGGTTTAATCAAGGTTCTCAAACAATTTTTGCTAATTCAACAATACCTGTTAACAACACAACTTTAATGACACAGTTTTCTATTCCTTATTATGCAGCCTTAGGACTATGGAATGTTAATGCTTATAACACAGTTGATGGAAGTTTGGTAAAATATAATTCATTTACAATAACTGCAAACCCAAACCCACCACAAATTATTTCTATTGCACCAGTCAGCGGAATGGCAGGTCAAAGTTTAAATGTTACTATAACCGGGCAGAACACACATTTTCAGCAAGGCACTCAAACAAATGCATGGATAAGCCAGGGAAGTTCAACCATTATTCCACTTTCATCATTAAATATTCAAAGTAATACCGTTTTATCAGGCACCTTAAGCATTCCATCAAATTCTCCATTAGGGTTATACGATGCCAATGTATATAACTCTACAGATGGAAATTTAAATAAATCAAATTGTTTTACTGTTTATCAAAATCCAAATCCGCCAAGTTTAATATCTCTTACTCCCGACTCTGCTTCAATTAACCAAACTACTAATTACACTTTAATCGGACAGAACACTCACTTTACTGACCCATCACTAAGTATTTTCTTTACTCACCCAACTCCATTGGTAACAATGGCTTCAAACTTTAATGTAATTAGCGATACTGAAGTGAAATTTGATGCAAATTTTGCCTATCTATTAAGTTGGGATTTACAAGTTCAATCTATTACAGATTTGAGTTTATACATTTCAGGAGCTGTTAATGTTTATCCTGTGGGAATTGAAGAATATGACAATAATCCATACAACATAAAAACATACCCGAATCCTTTTAATGATAATATTTTTATTAGTGGTGATAATTTCAATATGACTTCTGTGAAAATTACAATCTTAAATATATTAGGTCAGGAAGTTTTCAGCACACTTGAGACTCCTAGCAAAACATTAAATAAAAAACTTAGTTTGGCAAATCTGCATAGCGGTGTTTACTATATTAGAATTGAAACTAAAGAACATTCTGTTATTAGGAAAGTTGTGAAGTATTAGGAAGAAAAAGAAACTGATACTAAAAATCATTTCATTGCTAGAACTCGTCTCCTGACGAGTTCTTTTTTATTATTGACTGTCACTCGTCGTGAGACGAGCGCCAGCAAAGTAGTACAAATGCAGTTTATTTGGATTCAGATAGCAGCAGAAATAGGGAAATTTGTTTCGTATATAACAATGAAAATAAACTTCTCGAAAGAAGCTATTATGATTCAAAAGATATACTAGATAATAAGAGTGTTTACAAGTACGATAGCAGTGGAAATAAAATTGAAGAAATTTATTATAAGATAGATGGCAGCTATAAATCCCGAACACTAAATAAATATGATAAAAAGAACAATTGGATTTATAAAATTAACTATTATAATGGAAAGGCTTCGTAAATAACTAAACGAGAAATAGAATACTATGAGGAGCTTTAAAAATGTAATGAATGGCAGAGCTATTTCAATATCAATTTCTCACAATATTCATTAATTCTCACCAAATATATTCCTCGGCTTAGGTTGAATATATTTATAGAATTAACTCCATTGGAAAGTTTTTCCGAATAAACTTTTACGCCTTGAATATTGTATATAGAAACTTCCGTTGGTCTATCTATCTTTATATAAACTTGTTTATTATTTGTTGGATTAGGGAAGATTTCAAATCCATCATTATTTTCAACTTTATCAATGCCTATAACAATTATGCTGTAGCAGTTTGAAGTATCAACACATGTATTTTGAGTTACTTCAACTGCAAAGTTCCCATCGATAGTTGGAATAAACGTTTGTGTTGTAGCTCCACTTATTGGTGCAAAATTATTGTCACAATCGAGCCATTGGAAAGTAGCATTAGTAGCATTTGCTGTTAATGCAACCCCTGAAGAAGATACTGATGTATCAACCGTATTGATAGTAAGATTTACCAATATAACAGAATCACATCCAACAGCATTTGGAATGGTATCGGAATAATTTCCTGATGTAGTCCAGGTATAATTTCCGCTTGGAGAAATATATTCAAAACACCGTGTAATATTTTCCGAACCAGTAGTACTGTTTTTGATTGTTAAGTTAATCGTTATTATCGAATCACAGCCACCTAAAGATAGAAGAGTGTCAGTATAAGTGCCGGATGTAGTAAATGGAATTCCACCGAATGATATGTAACTATCGCAGGCAGTAATATTGGAAGTGTCTCCAATTACAGTTTGACAATCAGTACTTATATCTACAATTTCAGAAGGAGATAATGCTCTACTCCAGACACCTATATCATCTATTGTAGCATTAACAAGAGTTGCATTATTAAGACCTTTACCTACATAAAATGGAAGTGTGGTCGCTGTAACATTTGTATGCGTGAATGGAGTGGTGGCGACAAGTGTTCCATTTTTATATAAGGTCATTGTTTTGTTTTGATAAACACACACAAAGTTCTCCCATGTATTAACAGTATAGGTGGTTGAAGCCCAATGCCATGCACTACCTTGCTTATTTGTGCCATATTTCATTGATGTTGATGCCTGAATATTGTATATGAAATTACTTGGAGAAGTACTTCCATGCATTAAAATTACTCCGTAATTAGTATTTGGCTTTTTCACCCATACTGAAAATGAAAATGAAGATGTATCATACATTATATAAGTGGGAGAATTGTTAATTAAATAACTTGATGTCCCATTAAAGTAATAAGCAGATGACGGATGCCCTAATCTATCAGCAACTAAAGTAGCACCATTGTTTGTTAAGTGATTGTTATTTCCACTTGAATCGGCTGAATTTCCATTAAAGGAGTACCATGCAAGAAGTCCCTGAGTAGGGATATTTGATGGGGTTTGTGCAAATAATGAGTTGACTAAAAGGCTAAGAAAAACAAAAAAAACTGTCTTTTTCATTTTGGAATTCATTTAGTTAATAATAAATAAATCAATTTATTGATGTAGTATTTTACAATTGCAAATATAAGGTATTTTTATCTATAGTAATCCATCAATTCAATTTTATTATTGATTGGATAATCATCAAATCTCCTAGTAAAAAGCCTGTCTGCCGACGAGGCAGGGTTCAATTTCACCCCACTTGGGACTACGAAGGATTGAAATCAAGTAAAAATTATGTTAAAACTGAACTTGGCTAGCGCTCGTCTCCTGACGAGTGCTCTTTTTTTATCGACTGTCACTCGTCGTGAGATGAGCACCAGCAAGGGTTGTGAAGTATTAGAATTAATTTATAGCCAGAAGTTACGAATTTGAAAAGCCATTTCACATAGCAAAACTGTGAAAGTAGTTTTAGGAAAATTAATAGTTGGAATAAGAAAGGAAAACTAATTCTTAATTAATAGTAATAGTGTTTTCTTTAAGTTCTTCCATAAGTCCACCAATGTTAATTGGTGGTAAATTTACTGTGTCAAATCCTGATAAAGCTGTTAATGATGCAATATATGCTCTTACATACGGATATATAATTGCAGGAGCATTTACGTAAAAATAATTTGATAAATTATCTTTATTAACAACATCTTTAAACTCAAAAACTCCAACTATAGCAACCTCTGCAGTAAAGGAATCATTATCATTCCTAATATCCACTATAAGTTTAATGAGATACTTCTTATTATTACTGTCGATTTCCCCTGAGGGTGTAATTCTATATTTTAGGTTTAAATCTTTGGATTCAATTTTAATATTGCGTTTAATTTTACTTTCTACAATATAAAAATGTTCAAATTTAAATGGAGATGTTTGTAGTTGTTCCATGGGTTTATGCAGCTAATGCGTAATTAGTTTCTCCAGCAAATAATGAATCAGATCCTTCAACAATATTAATTTCTTTGGAATTTAATAACTCATCTTTAGGTTCAAAACAAAAATGACCTTGATGCAAAATTTCAATATTATCTAAACCTACAGGGTCAAATTCATCAATAAAAACAATGCTTTCCTCAAAATGATTTCTCATATACTCATCAATAATGTCAAGTTTGATATTTTTAAATTCTTGATTTCCATTAATTAAATCAAATGGGCTATATTCAATTACATGACTAAAATCTAAATTATCAAATTGGTATTTAAATGTAAATGAATTGAATTTTTCACTCAACTCTTTTATTTTATCTATTATAAATTCTTTTGATGTCATAATTCCATTTTTAAATTCTTTTTAAAGAATCATTTACTGCATTTCTAATTGTGTTACATCGGACAATTGCTGAATTGGCGGTATCAGGTAATGTAATTTCTAAACCATAAACAGCTGCTTTTCTCCACCTCTTAATATTATTCATTAGATCTACAAATGTTGCCCCTCTTAATCCAGAGTTTTCAATAATTTTAAAAGTTTCTTCAATAATTACATTGTGTGAACCATTTTCTCTTGTTAGTCTTTCAAACTCATCTAAATTAACTCCAGACTCAATAATAAGATTTTTAGCTGATTGTAGACAACTAAAATAAGAACACTGTAAACTACTACAATAATACTCTTTACTTAATAAAAGCACCGCTGCTTGATAACTCTGATTAGATTTTTCAGCTAAATTACTCATATAAAATGCAAAAATAAAATATTTTTATTAATTCCAAAATTTAATAACAAATATAATGATTTATTAACGTTATTGAATAACTGATTGTTTTACAAATATAAGTATAAAATTTCAGAAACCAAATAATAACAAAATTAATTTTATCCCTTCACCGCCGGAATCCAAATAAACCCAGTCCATATTTCCCCTTTTGTTTTATCATTATTAGATTCAACAATTATATTGCCTTTATGGATTTTGATAATTCCATAGCAAACTGTTAAACCCAAACCTTGGCTAGCGCTCGTCTCCTGACGAGTGCTTTAAAATTTTTTAAATACCTTTTATCAACCGACCGGACTATAAATGCTTTGTTAATTTCGAATTATTTTAAATGTTTTATTAATGTTATTATCATCATATATCCTGATAAAATAAAGCCCTTTGTTTATGCCAGTCATATCAATGCTAAATAACTGCTCGCTTGTTTTATAGCTTTTAATGACCTGTCCGGATAAACTTATTACTTCAATAATTTTAAATTTGCTTATATAATTTTCGAAGCTTATTTGAAGAATGTCTTCTACGGGGTTAGGGTATAGCTTTATTGAAATATCATCATAAATCTCATTTATATCAGTCGTGTCAACATATAAAGTTAAGTATATTATTGTGTCATTATTACCGATAGTTATATTTCCGCTGTCAGCTAAAAATCCAGTTGCACTTAAATTATAAGAATATGTCCAAGTCGTTACTGATTGCGTAATAATATACCCATTTGAATCTGTTGTTAAAGTGTTATTGTCATAAACTAATGTTGCATTGTTGATTGGATTATTTGAATTGTCTTTGACATAAAATTCAACATTTTGATAGGTGAGTTCTAACATAAGAACATTTATTGAATCATATCCATTATTTATTTGAACGTTTCCTATTGCATCGAAATATCCTTGTTTTTTTACCTGATAAGGGTGAGTTCCGTTATTTAGTCCAGCAATAATTACTTCACCGTCGTAGCCGGTATAGTGGCTATTACCATTAAGTATAACTTCTGCATTTGCCAGTTCACTTATACTGTCAGAAACATTGAAAATAGCAGTACCACTATCAATAGTAAAATTCGCAGAATAATAAATGTCAAGATTATTTACGCTGTCATTAGCATTGTGTGTTGCACTGTTTTCGTCAAGCCAGTTTTGGAATGTATGACCGGTTTTCGTTGCAGCTGGCAAAATAAAAGATGTGAGATTATTATTCTTAAAAGCAGATTTACCAATATAAACAACACTATTGGGAATAGTAACATTTGAAATATTATTCCCATAGAATGCAGACTGATTAATATATTTTACAGAATTACCAATAGTGAGAGTAGAAATTGAATTGGATTCAAAAGCGTTTCTCCCAATAAATGTAACTGAGTTAGGAATTATAAGGTTTGTAATACCGCCTCTAACAAATGCATGTTTGCCAATGTATTCAACTGAGTTGCCAAGAATAAGCGTGTCAAGATTAGGATTCCATCCAAATGCCAGCTCGTCAATAAATGTTACAGAATTAGGTATTGTAACACTTTTTATATTGCTCCAGTAAAAAGAAAAATATCCAATATGTTCAAGAGTATTCGGAAGACTAATATCTGCAAAATAAAATGAGTTATCACTGAAAGAGAATTTGCCAAGATATTTGAAATTATTAGGTAAGCTGATATCCATAATGCCCATAAAAGAAAATACTCCTGCTTCCTGCTCGTCTTTATCAGCAATACCAATAACTGTTTGTCCCTGCAATTGAGAAGGTATAGTTAAAACAGTACCTATACCGAAACGGCAGTCCGTGATATAGCCGTTTGCAATTGTAACATCAGTATCATGCAAGGTGTAGATAATTGATGCAGTATATGATAAATTCAATGCACTAACTGTGGTTGCGGCATTAAGCGTATCACCGATGCTGTTTCTCCAATACTGAAAACCTGGTCTTAAATTATTTGGAAGAACAAAGCTTGATATTGAATTATTAATAAATGCCTGTACTCCAATATAATTTATTGAAGTAGGTAAAGTGATTGATGATAAAGAGTTTTGTCTAAAAGCCTGATAACCCAGATATACAAGTGAGCTGCTTAAAGTTGCACTACTTATATTGTTGTTTTTAAAAGTTTCATTTCCAATAAACTCAACAGAGTTTGGTACAACCACATTTGTTAAACTGTTATCCCTGAATGAATGTCTTCCAAGATATGTAAGACTAGCAGGAAAGTTAATGCTTGTAAGAGAGTTTGTTCTGAAAGCAGTTCCTTCAATTCTTTCAAGACCTGATGGTAAAACTAAGCTTGTAATTCCCTTGCCTTCAAATGCACTTATCCCAATTCCTTTGATTGCACTGCCTTGAAGACTATCGGGGATTATTATGCTTGTAATAGTGAAATTGTAAGAACAAGCTGTTATGTAATTACGGCTGTCAAGAGTTACATCCTGATCTTGCAAGGTGTATTGTGCATCTACAGCGTTTGTAAAGCAAGCAAAAGCAATTAAAATTGCAAGCTTGAAAAAGTAAAAGTTTTGTTTCATAATTTTTATAGATTTTATTGTTGATAAATAAGAATTTAAAAAATAAACATTTTAGTATTATTGAATATTCTAAAGGAATTTAATTAATACCAAATACA
>Ga0075123_10001909_pt1 | contig 10302 bp, 12 predicted proteins | sample AntAceMetag02UKX_FD_69808 | JGI IMG/M metagenome (GOLD analysis project Ga0075123, IMG submission 69808) | Saline lake microbial communities from Ace Lake, Antarctica - Antarctic Ace Lake Metagenome 02UKX | ecosystem: Environmental > Aquatic > Non-marine Saline and Alkaline > Saline | place... | reverse complement strand
GATTGATGTTGATAGGACGGCTCGGTTGATTTTGAGAGATTGGCAGAGCGGGGCGATTAGGGTTTGAAGATTTTATTCAGGCATTCATTATACCTTTAAGAAATTCTTCTTGGTTTCGGATGATTCCGGTGACTGCGATTTGATGAACTTTGTTTTGCATAGATGCTATAGAAAGAGATAATATATAAAGATAATTAAAAAATAAATTTGTTCCGAATCAAACTATAATTCGATGGCCGTCGCCGTTTCTTTCCCATATAGCATTAGGGAAACTGTGGAATATATGTCTTCTCAATTTGTCAGCACTTCTTGAGCCGTCGTGGTTCATTTCATCGTATTTAATCACCAAGTCTATTTCCATTTTCACCTCCTTGATAGATATTGAGGTTTTTTCTTTATATAGAAATATGAAGCGGGGTGTATATTTTGGGCTATAATTTGGTTTATATAGCGTTTGACTGGAGAGTGGTGCTAGGCAATTTTAGAGTAGTACGGGCAATTTTGAGATAGATTTATAATTCTTAATTTGTTCTATTATTTATGGGATTTTGGCCTATTGTGTTGAATGTTCTTCGGAATTCGGATGTTGTGTTGTTGTTAGTGGATGCGCGGATGCCGGAGATTACGAGAAATTCTGAGATTATTGAGAAGGTTGAAGGGATGAAGGGAAAGAGGTTAGTTATTGTTTTTAATAAATCGGATTTGATTGGACGGAAGGAAATTGAGAAGCTGAAGAAAGAATATCCTAATGCGTTTTTTGTTTCGGCAACTAAGAAGATTGGGGCCGGTAAGTTGAAATCTACTTTGGATAATATGGCGGATAATTGGAATAGACCTAGTCTTCGTATTGGGTTGGTTGGCTATCCGAACATTGGGAAATCTACGTTGATTAATTTACTCGCGCCTGCCGCGAAGGCGAAGGTTTCTTCGGTGGCGGGGACAACTAAGAAGACGCAGTGGGTTCGAAATGGTAATTTAAGAATTATGGATTCGCCGGGGGTTATTCCGTTTGGAGATAGGAAAGTTCAGATTGGGATGACTGCCTCGAAGGATCCTCATAGAATTAAAAATCCGGAGAGGGTTGCGATTAGAATAATTGAGTTTTTAATGAAAAGAAACGACGGGATTTTAAAGAAAATGTATAATGCTGAAGGCGAGGATGCTTATGAAGTGTTTGAAGACATTGGGAGAAAGAAAGGCTTTTTGATTAAGGGTGGGGAAGTTGATGAGAATAGAATTTCTATAAAAATAATTGATGATTGGCAAAAAGGTAAAATAAAATTTAAGTAAAACTTTATAAGTAGAATTTATTAAAACATATTATCCCCCTATAGCTCATTGGTAGAGCAGGCGGTTGTAGCCCGCTGTGGCCCTGTTCGATTCAGGGTGGGGGGATAGCACCCTTTTGGCATATCAAGTGAGTATATTTTTTGTATTGAATACATACAGACTGTTTATTATAACGGTTTGATTTAAGAAAATATGAAGTTAGACCCATACAAACACAAGGAAAGATACACGAAATGGAAAGAGAAAGTTGAAGAGGTTGGTTACATTAAGGGTATCTCTATAGAAAATTCAGATTTGATTTTAAGGTATATATTTGACATGGAGATTGGGATTAATGTTTCTGCTAAAACTGCTAAAGGTGCAAGAAGCTACAGCAGACTTAACAGTATAAAACAGGGGATGATTTTTTTATCTAAGAAATTTGATGAAATTTATGCTATTAGGGATATCACTAACCTTACAGAGGATATTGTTGTTAGTTTTTTTGCAAAGGTTCGAAGTGGTGAAATAAGAAAGAGAAATGGTGGCGTGTATAAATCCGCTGCGGACATGGTGAATATATTCAAGGCGTTTTGGCACTGGTATCAAAAAGTTAGTAGAAAAAAGGGTGTGGATATTGATGATATAACTGTAGATTTGGATACTTCAGTAGAGAAGCCCAAATGGGTTTATTTGGATGAAGAGAAAATAAAGAAATTGTGTGGTAATGCTAAGTATAAGTATAAAGTTTTGATTATGTTTTTGTATGATTCGGGGATTAGAAGCCCTACTGAGTTGATGAATATCAAGGTTTCTGATTTGTATAATGATTGTAAGGAATTGAATATTAGAGATGAGATAAGTAAAACTTTTGGCAGAAAGATTAAGCTAATGTTTTCTGTAGATTTGGTAAGAGGATACATTAAGGAAATGAAGCTTGAGAAGAATGATAAATTATTTGCTATTTGTCCTCCTGTTGTTAATAGGTATTTAAAACGTCTTGCTCATAGGTTGTTTGGGGATGAAGTATCGGAGGCGGGAGAGAAGTATTCCAATCTTACGATGTATGATTTTCGACATTGTTCATGTTGTTATTGGCTTCCAAGATACAAATCAGAATCTGCTTTGAAGTTTAGATTCGGATGGAAGAAGTCAGATAAGATACACTATTATTCAGAAATGCTTGGTATGAGAGATACAATCCAGGAGGACGATATGTTGGTTGACGTTACGAAGACTGAGATTGAAAAACAGTTGCTTGCTTCGGAGAATGAGAAGAATATTATGCAGGAGAGGATGATGGTGATGGAGAAGCAGTTGTTCAATATTACGAAGTTGATTCAGAGAGTTGGGGTGATTAGAAATGAATTGGAAGTTGTGGAATGTTGATTTGTTTTTGGACAATGCAAAAACTGAAATATAGAAAAAATACGTATGGGAGTTATGGGGCTTGAAAAAATGACTTATGAATTAGAGAATCCCTAGAAAATTGTACAAGTAGGTGAACCTGGGCGGGAGGACAGAATTTACTTGTACGCCGAACGAAAAACTTAATAAAGAATTTAAAGACAATCTATAGTATGGAAATGTCTATTTTAATCCTCGCGTTCATTATATCATTTGGTACAATGTTTTTTGGTGCAATAAGTGGTGGTGTTGGATTAGTGTTACGTCCTCTTCTGATTTTTATAGGATTTCCAGCTATCGCAGTGATTGGTTCTGTAAGAGTTGCAGCCGTAATAGGTGAATTGCCAGGCATATTTCTTCTCAACAAACATAAAAAAATTGATTGGAAATTAGTATTATTTTTAGTTATTCCGATGTTTCTTGGAAGTTTTATTGCAGGTGTTGCAGTTTTGTCAATTCTTAAAGGAGCTCTTGAAAAAATTATGGGTATTGTTTTGCTCATCGTCGGGATTATACTTATAATTCATAAAAAAGCAGGATTAGAGGAACATAATTTTCACATATCTAAAATAAGAAATGTTTTCGGATTCATTGGCACGATAATTATATCATTTTTTAATACAATTACTGGTGGGATGGGGCCGATGTTTTCCTCGCTTTATATTGCCAATTATGGAAAGACTTACATTAACGCATCTGCTTTAGCGAAAACAACTTCTTACATTGGGGCTGGACTAGCCTCTATTGTATTTATCTTCGGAAAAGCTGTTGATTGGCAATTATTTGTTGCATTGGTTTTAGGTTTTGCATTAGGTTCACGCTTAGGAGTACATTATGGATTGAAAAAAGGAGATAGATGGATTAAAATTCTTGTTCTTATTGTAGTCTTCGCAAGTGCGATTAAACTTATATTTTTCGGGGGATAGATTTTTAATGATTAGTTATATAAGTATTTTATGAAAAAGAAGTTTTGGTATTTATTGGCTGGGATGATTGTCGCCATTGTGATTCTTTGTCTTGTTTTGCCTAGTCGTGAGCCGCTGGTTGAAGGAAGTAAAGATTGTGTTGCTGATTCGGACTGTGTTGTTTTCGGAGAGGATGGCGATTGTAATTGCGGGTGTTACAATAAAGATGTTCTGCCTTCGGGAAGTGGTGGGGCGTGTTTCTGCGCGGCTCCTGAATCGTGTGAGTGTGTTGAGGAGAATTGTGAAGGGATTTTTAATTAAGTCAATACCAAACCTTTAAATATTGAAATTTGCCTATCATTTTATCAGGCTCTCGGTTTCGGCCGGGAGTTCGATCCCTAATTTTATCCGAAATTTAGTGCGATGAATTTTCCTAAGAAGAAAGTTATTGCAACCACTACTGCCGCAATTAAGACATGCTCGGAAATTGTTATTAAAGGTTTTTCTCCTCGTGTCTTTGCAAGAATGTAGTTAAATACAATAATTAAAAATAGGCCCCAGGCTAAATTTATTTTTATCGCAGTTGATAATTCAAATAAAAGGACGGGAACCAAGAATGAAAGAGCGACGACTAATTTTGTGAAGAAGGTTGCGAAAGTTGCTTCCCAGACTGCTTTATGCCCATTCCGTCTTGACGCTTCTTCAGAAATATGAATGCCGAGAGCGTCGGAGAATGCGTCTGCAATAGCAATAGTTAAAATACCTCCAATAACTGCGAGTCGCAAGCCGGTTCCCTCGTTTAATCCGACCATTATTCCGAGTGTTGTAATAATTCCAGAAGTTAAACCAAATGACACACCCGTTTTTATCGACTCTTTCATAATGATTTATAATATAAGTCTTTATAAAATTTGTTAATCAAAAATAAAAAAGTTTTCTAAAAATGTTGTTGCATAAACTCCGCTTGGAAGAGTAAATTCTAATATAATTTTTTTTGAATTTTCAAATTCTTCGTCATCAGATGTTTCTAATTCAAGATTTTTAATTTCAATTAGAGCTTTTCTAAAAGAACCTTTAATTCTCAGATAAGGAATTTCTTTTATATCAAAATCTTCAAGTTTAAGATTATGGCTTGCTAAAGTTTCTTGTTCTATTTCTCCCAGGTGTCCATTAAAAAATCTAGTTTTGTAGCCGACCAATAAACAACTCATCTGTCCTTGCTTTGTAAAATCCATATTTTCTTCAAGTGCTTGTTCTAAAATTTCATTAAATATTCGCGATTGAACTGCATTAATAAACATCAACATATTTTTCCTATCGACTTTTTTTAAGGCACCAATAAAATCTTCAGGATTTCTTTTCAAATAATATCCCATATATTCTCCTTGACGTTGATTATCTTTGGAAATTTCTTGAACTGCTTCCATAAATTCCCTTTTTAAAATTAATTTTCCAATTTTAACATTGTTTCCCTTTATTCCGAATCTTTGCGGACCGAAATAATTCGGAAACCATTTTAAATTCCTTATGTGCTTGGCAATTTTTATCGCGTCTTTTTTTTCTATATCTCTTAAGGTGATTTTGAAATGGTTTTCCTCGAGATACCCCATTTTTATTTTTCGTTTATTCCATTTGAAATTTTTCAAAATAATTTTCGAATGATTGAATGATTTTATTTTTTCAATGTCTGGATTAAAAATTGATATTCTTTGAGATGTCCAGGCCTGCTTATCTTTTGTACCGGCGTATCCTATTTCATTAATTTTTTTGCCAAGTAAGTCCACGACTTCTTTGATTGCCGAAAAATGATCTATGCCCTGTTTTTCCATTTCGCACCATAAGAATTCTTTTGGGGCAGATAAATCTAAGTTGTCAAGATTTGGTTCTGAATTTGGCTGAAATTTTTCTGAAATTTTAGCATTCCATTTCTCGCCTATTTCTTCGACTATAAAATCTTCAGTTTTGTATTTTAATTTTGTCGGAACATTGTCTGTTATTTTCATAAATATAAAAGAAAATTAGGGTATAAAAATTAGTTGGATTTAGTCTTTCCCTTTAATCTGATCGCTCATAAAAAAAACATTATTTGAATTAACTTCATGTATTTTTTCTTCCTTTTCAAAAACCACTAATGCTTTTGGTAGCGAAAATTTTCCTACAACGCCTACTTTTGAATAAACAATATAGGTAAAAATTCTCTCTTCGCCGGCGTTCAAATCTCCGATGTGCCAATGTATTCTTCGACTTTCCGCGTCGATTTTATCTGGCTTAACTGTTCCAAATTTTCTATAAATTTTTACAATTGCTGGAACCTTATCTACCAAGCTCACATTTTCGATTTCTGTTTTAGCTTTTAATGATAAAGTTATTTTTAATGCAAACTCGTCATTTTTCGTTTTGACGTGAGAGACGGATTTTTTTAGTTCAAGCTTTGTTTCAGAAAATCGTTTAAATCCTAATAATGCTAGAGTAGCGAACACAATTATTAAAAATGGAAAGATATAATTTGTTTCTGCTTTTATGATATATGCTTCTGCTGGATTTAATTTTTCTTTTATCCATGTATATTCAACTATGAATCCTTCCCTTTCAATAAATATTGGCTCAATATTAAAACTTGTGAAAAGTCTTGAGAAAATATTTCGTTCTAATTTTATTTGAACACTTTCTAAAACGTTGCCGGCATTAACTTTTGTTATGGTTTCGGATCGTATTAATATGCCCGACCTATCTTTAGTTAAAGTTATTCCCTTTTTTTCCCCAAGATACAAATTGCCTTCTATTTTTTTATCTCCCTTTTTTGTCTGAAAAACCGATTTAATTATGTAAACACCTGCTTTCGTTTTTTTGAGTTTATTTTCGTCAATGTCTACAAAGATTTCTAATTTCTCGTTTGGACCTATATCAAAAGTTCTCTCTGTTTCAAAAAGGATTGATGAAAATTTTGCGGACAGATTTTTCAAACTTGCTGATTTTTTATTTTGGACATAGAAGGATAATTCGCCTGATGTTGGATCAATTGAATCTGAGCCTATTTCTATAGCATCTTCTAAGTTAATTAAATCAATTAGCATTTTTTTGTCAAATTTTTCAACGTTCCTATGGTTTAACGTGTAGGTAAATGAATAGTAACCTTCAACGTCAAGATTGTCTTTTGCTGTCATTGTGAATTTTTTTTCAAAAGGGTCGTCTCCAATGACAAATGTTTCTGATGGATGAATTGAGATATCGGAAAGAGTATAAAGATTGTAGGTTCCTTCTGACGCATTCTCGATTTTTAAGGTTAATTCAATTGAATTTTCCATATCGCGAACGAGGATATTTGTGTCATATTCTGCCGAAAATTCTAGGGCAGATATGAAACTGATACATAGCAACACCATTGTTAAAAATAAAGGTAATTTTTTCATACAATAAGAGATTAAAATTATTTTATAAAGATTATTGTGATTGAAAATCAATTACTTTGATTTATGAGAAATTCTGAGAAATCCTTTTATGTCGTTTATCAGTACTTTTGTTTCATCTTCTCGAAGCTTTTCTTCAAATTCATCAACTGTTGCTTTTATGACATGCTTTTCATATAAGGCTCGCATAAATTTCCATAATGGCAAAGTTTCCCATCTCCTTTCATAGTCTTTAATTATAGTTGATTTAAAAACAATTTCTACTTCCCCCTTGTTTGTTTTAACTTTTTCTCCGTCTATTTCAACTTCGGCGTCTTTCATTCCTAGAATATGCCATTCTAAAACAATTTCAAACATAAAATAATCTGTAATTTCTTTTATTGCTACCCATCTGATAATTACCTCTTTCCCGTTGGCTTGTATTTTTTCGTTATACATCTCTTCTTTAAGAATCCAGTCGCGATTTTTAAACCACTCAAACACCATGTCGTAAAGTTCAGCATATTTCCAGTAACCTGTATGTTTGAAGATTTCTTTGTATATCTCTTTTCTTTGTACCATCTTTAAATTTTAAGAGAAATAGAATATATAAACGTTATCGTTTTGTGTAGCAGAGTTCGCAAAGCCATTGAGGTTCGTCATAGTATAGCATGTCAGAATCGCCACATTCTTCACAGGCTCCTTGTTTTCGCGGAACATCTATTTGGCTTCGATTAAGTTTTTCAGTTTCTTCTCTTATTTTAATTGTTTCTGCTATCATTTGAAAAAGTCCAGGGTCAATTCTTAAAATATCATTTGCTGTTATTATTCCTATTAACTTGCCGTTTTCAACCACTGGCAAACGTCTGACTTTTTTCTTTTTGAATTTTTGTATTGCACTAATTATGTCCGCAGAAGGTTTTATCGTAACAATTTTTCGTCTCATTAAATCTTCCGCTTTAATACCCTTAAGGTCTTTTTCTGATTTTTTTACAATTGCCCAAATAATATCTTTCTCAGTCAGAAGCCCCTTGAGTTTATCGCCGTTTTTAATAATGAGACTTCCGACCCTTTTTTTAATCATCGTCTGGGCACACTCTTTCAGGTTTGCATCTGGGTGAACGTAGATAAAATTTCTTGTCATTAAATCGCCAACTTTTATTCCCATTTCCATAAATATTCAGTGATAGAAAGTTTATATAATTATAGGAGTATTTTTGAGTAGTGGGATTTGTGATGACTAAATCACAATAATCCTTATAAGTAATTTTAGTGAAGTTTTGTTATGGTTGAAAATGTTGTATCAGGAGAAAGTGATAGAATTCTTGGTCGGGATGCTCAGAGAAATAATATTTTGGCGGCGCGTGTTGTGGCTGAGACGGTAAAGACGACTTTGGGCCCGAAAGGAATGGATAAAATGCTGGTTGATAGAACTGGTAATATTGTTGTAACGAATGATGGTGTGACAATCTTGGATGAGATGGAAATTGAGCATCCAGCGGCAAAGATGATTGTTGAAATTGCTAAAACGCAAGAGAGTGAAGTTGGCGATGGAACGACTACTGCTGTTATGTTAGCTGGGAAGTTTTTAGAGAATGGAGAAAAATTGTTAGACATGAAAATTCATCCGACGATTATTACGCGAGGCTATAGGTGGGCTGAAGAAAAGGCGCAGGCGATTTTGAAAGAATTAGCGATTGAAATTAATTCAAAGGAAGAGTTAATAAAAATTGCACAGACTGCGATGACGGGAAAAGGTGCCGAATATTTGAAAGAGAAGTTTGGCGAGATAATTGTTGAGGCGATTGAGATTGTTGCAGAGAAGGGTAATGTGAATTTAGAGGATATTAAAATAGAGAAGCAAAAAGGGATGTCTATTGAGGATTCGGAATTAATCAAAGGAATTGTTTTAGATAAAGAAAGAATTAATTTGGAGATGCCGGTTCGTATTGACGAGGCGAAAATTGCTTTAATTGAAGAAGCTTTGGAAATTCGCGGACCTGAGACTGAAGCTAAAATTGCGGTTTCGACACCTGACCAGTTGCAGAATTTTTTGAATCAGGAAGATTCGATTTTGAGAGAGAAGGTTGATAAAATTAAAGAATCGGGGGCGAATGTTATTTTTGTGCAGAAGGGAGTTGATGAGTTGGTGCAATATTATTTGGCGAAGGCGGGGATTTATGCCGTTCGGCGTGTTGCAAAATCAGATATGCAGAGTTTGGCGAAGGCTACCGGCGGGAGGATTGTTTCAAAGTTGAGCGAGATTGATAATGGTGATTTGGGTTATGCGAGTTATGTTGAAGAGCAGAGAGATGGAGAAGAGGGAATGACTTATATTATGGGTTGTCGAAATCCGAAAGCGTTGACAATTTTAATTAGAGGGGGAACCGAACATGTTATCGACGAGGTTGAGCGTGCGGTGATGGATGCTTTGGGCGATGTTGCGGTGGCGCTGAAAGATTCTAAAATTGTTGCTGGCGGTGGCGCGATTGAAATTGAATTATCAAAAAGATTAAGGGAATTTTCTTCTGAGTTAAAGGGGCGCGAAAGGTTGGCAGTTGAAGAGTTTGCATTGGCTTTAGAATTTATTCCAACTACATTGGCGGAGAATGCAGGAATGGATCCTATTGATGTTTTAACCGAACTTCGTGCAAGTCATGATGCTGGCATGAAAAATGCAGGTCTAAATTTGTTTAATGGGAAAGTTGAAGATAATTTGGTGAATGGAATTATTGAGCCGTTGCGAGTTAAGACACAGGCACTTGCTTCGGCGACGGAGGTTGCAATTATGATTCTTCGGATTGACGATGTGATTGCCGCGAAGAAAGTTTCTGGTAATTCTGGGAAATTAGGGAATATGGAAGGGTATGATTAAAGAAATTAAATAATTATGTGAGTTGTTTATAGCTTATAATATCTTGTAGAGGACCTTCAAGAGCAGAATAAAGATTGTATATATCTCTGTAATATTTTTCTACTTCAGGAGAATAGTCTGTTCTTATATTCGATAGATTATTTTCTATAATTCTGCATAATCTTTCCCTCTCCTTTCCTTCTTCAGTTGAATATTTTTTAAAGAGATTTTTTAAAGTTTCATCTTTATCTCCTAACATTGCTTCTATAAGTTTTGATTTCATAGAAATTTTTAGGTTATTATATTTATAAGGTTTTCTATTTGTAGTTACTCTGTAATGATTATATTAAAATAAATATGCGCGGTGGGGGAATCGAACCCCCACTATATGATTGGCAACCATATGTTCTACCACTAAACTAACCACGCATATAATACTTAAAATTTAGCGATTTAAAAAAGTTTGGAATATTTTAAATTA
>Ga0075123_10001906_pt1 | contig 10304 bp, 9 predicted proteins | sample AntAceMetag02UKX_FD_69808 | JGI IMG/M metagenome (GOLD analysis project Ga0075123, IMG submission 69808) | Saline lake microbial communities from Ace Lake, Antarctica - Antarctic Ace Lake Metagenome 02UKX | ecosystem: Environmental > Aquatic > Non-marine Saline and Alkaline > Saline | place... | reverse complement strand
TGCAAACTTGGAATGCTAATAAACTTTAATGTAACATTAATAAAAAATGGAATAAAAAGAGTAATAAATGGAACTTTGTGAACTTTGTGAAGCCCTTGGTGAACTTTGTGGTAAAAAAAACAAAACCACAAAGGACACAGAGAACCCACAATGAACACAAAAAAATAATATGACAGAAAATGAAATATCAAAAATAGTATTTGATAGTGCTTTAAAAGTACATAAAGCTTTAGGACCAGGACTTCTTGAAAGTGCTTATGAAGAATGTTTGGTTTATGAATTAAAAAAAACAGATCTGAAAATTGAAAAACAAAAACCATTACCATTAATTTATGAGAATATTAAACTGGAAATAGGTTATAGAGTTGATATTATCATTGAAAATAAATTTATTATTGAAATTAAATCTGTTGATGCAATAAATGATGTGCACCTTGCACAGATATTAACTTATTTAAAACTTTCTAATTGCAAACTTGGAATGCTAATAAACTTTAATGTAACATTAATAAAAAATGGAATAAAAAGAGTAATAAATGGAACTTTGTGAACTTTGTGAAGCCCTTGGTGAACTTTGTGGTAAAAAAAAACAAACCCACAAAGGACACAGAGAACCCACAATGAACGCAAAAAAATTTAACCGCTAACCAACAACAGTTTCCTTTAATTCCTTATAATCTGCAATTTATACAATGTTATCAAAAACTCTTTTGGAAATAAAAAATCTGACAACAGAATTTAAAACTAAAAGCACATATATAAAAGCTGTTGACAACATCTCATTTAACTTAAATAAAGCCGAAATACTTGGTATTGTAGGAGAATCCGGCTCCGGAAAATCCGTTACTTCCTTATCTGTTATGCAACTGCTCCCTTTGCCTTATGGAAAAATAACTAATGGACAAATTATTTATCATAAAAATAATGGAGAAAGTGTTGATATTCTTAAAATATCTGAGAAAGAAATGCGAAGATACAGAGGCAAAGAAATGGCAATGATATTTCAGGAACCAATGACTTCTCTTAATCCTGTGTTCACTTGCGGAAATCAAGTTGCTGAGACCATTTTGCTACATCAAAAAATATCTAAAAAACAAGCAAAAGAAAAAACATTATCTTTATTTGAGGAAGTGCAACTACATAATCCCAAGTATATTTTTAAATCATATCCACATCAGTTATCCGGTGGGCAGAAACAAAGGGTAATGATTGCAATGGCAATATCATGTAAACCAAGCATTCTTATAGCTGACGAGCCAACAACAGCACTTGATGTTACGGTGCAAAAAAATATACTTGATTTAATAAAACAATTACAAAAAAAATATGACACAAGCGTTATCTTTATAACACACGATTTAGCCGTTATATCTGAACTTGCTGATTATGTTATTGTTATGTATAAAGGAAAAATTGTTGAAAAAGGAAATACTTATGATATACTTCACAAGCCCAAACATCCTTATACAAAAGGACTCCTTGCATGCAGACCTCCTTTAAACAAACATCTGAAATACTTGCCTACAATAAAGGACTTTATGAATACCGATAATAATGGTGTTGTAACAGAAAAACAAAAATCAATTACTGCTTTTGTGAACAATTTGATAATAACTGACGAACAAAGGAAAAAAGAAACGGAAAACATATATACAAAAAAACCTGTTTTACAAGTAAAAAATCTTAAGACCTTTTTTTCAACTAATAAAAATATTTTTGGTAAAACAACAAATTATATAAAAGCTGTGAACAATGTTAGTTTTAATGTCTATCCGGGTGAGACACTGGGCTTGGTAGGAGAGTCCGGTTGCGGAAAGACAACATTAGGACGAGCATTATTGCAACTTATAAAATCAGGACAAGGACAAGTTATATATAAAGATGCTGACATTACAAAATTGTCTAATAAAGAATTGCGTAAGTTGCGAAAAAATATACAAATTATATTTCAAGACCCTTATTCATCTTTAAATCCTCATTTCACTGCGGGAGAAGCAATTATGGAGCCAATGAAAGTGCATGGAATAATTAAAAATTATAAAGCCCGTAAAAATAAAGCCATTGAACTGCTGAAAGAAGTGGATATGGATGAATCGCATTTTTACCGGTATCCACACGAATTTTCAGGCGGACAGCGACAAAGGATTTGCATTGCACGTGCTTTGTCTTTAAATCCCGAATTTATTGTTTGCGATGAATCTGTATCCGCATTAGATGTTTCTATACAGGCACAAGTTCTTAACCTCTTAAACAAACTAAAAAAAGAGTTTAACTTTACTTATATTTTTATCTCTCACGATTTGTCTGTTGTTAAGTTTATGTCAGACAGAATGCTCGTTATGAAAGATGGTAAGATACAGGAAATAGGCGATGCTGACCAAATATATTCAAATCCTGAAACAGAATATACAAAAAAACTTATTAGTTCAATACCTCGTGAAAATTTTTAGATTTTATACTGGACTCATATATGAAAATAAGATATCTGTTATTTTTTATTAATATCGCTTTTTTGGTTTCTTGTTCAAATAATAATATTAATTCAAAGAACTTTAAACTAAAACAAGGAGATTTACTTTTTCAAGATCTTGACTGCAGACATTTGTGTGATGCTATTGAAAAAGTAACAACTGGCTATAATGAAGCAAATTTTTCACATGTTGGTGTTGTCGCTAAAAATGACAAAAATAAATTTATTGTTATTGAAGCTATTTCAAAAGGTGTAACTTGTACTTCTATTGATACTTTTTTGAATCGTAGTTTTAATTCACAAAACAAACCTAAAGTCGTTGTTGGCAGACTTAAACCCAAATATCAAAAAAGTATTTCATCTGCAATAACAAGAGGTTTCAAACTTAAAGGCAAACCATATGATAATATTTTCAGCATGGATGATAGTGCATATTACTGCTCTGAACTTATTTATAAAATATTTTTAGATAATAAAAATAAACCAATATTCAAATTAAATCCTATGGTTTTTAAAGACCCTGAGACAAATAAAACTTTCCCTGTATGGCAAAATTATTTCAAAAAACTTAAAGTAAATATTCCTGAAAGTAAGTTGGGTATTAATCCCGGTAGTATTTCACGTTCAAAAGCTATTGATATTGTTCATATTTATGGTTATCCTTCTGGATGGAAAATGTAAAAACATAAAGTTTATCCTGTTAAATAATTAAAAATTAACAATTTATTAAATTTTAAATTACATAATGCTCAAAAAATTTAAAATAATATTTTTTATAATTTTTAATTTCATATCATGTTATTTTGTTAAAGCACAGACAGATACAATAGATATTAATGAAGTTGTAATAAGTTCGGACAGAGTTCCTGTTTTATATTCCGAGACAGCAAGAATTGTATCTGTTATCTCAAAAAAAGAAATTGAAAATGCACCTATACAAAGTTTACAGGAATTGCTGGAATATGCTTTAAATGCAGATGTTCGCCAACGTGGAAATCAAGGTGTCCAGGCAGATATTAGTATTCGTGGTGGCTCTTTTGACCAGACACTTATCTTATTAAACGGCGTTGAAATTAATGACCCTCAAACAGGACATCATAACCTTGATATACCAATAGAAATTGATGATATTAAAAGAATTGAAATACTTGAAGGTCCCGGGTCAAGAATATTCGGACCAAATGCTTTTAGCGGTGCTGTTAATATTATAACAGGAAGTGATAAAAATAAAAGTGTAAAACTCTCATTAATGGGAGGAGAACATAATTTTTATAAAGCTTCTCTGTCCGGCTCTTATAAAGTTGGAAAAATGAATAATTATATCTCATTAACAAAAAAAATATCTGACGGATATATTGAAAATACTGATTTTAATATATCAAACCTGTTTTATCAGACCTCTTATTCGCCCAAGCAAGCAAAAATTGAAAAAATTGATGTTCAGGTAGCATATATGGATAAAGATTTTGGTGCCAACAGTTTTTATACTCCTGTATATCCCAATCAATTTGAACATACAAAAACAACTTTTGCCAATATAAGAGTTTCAACAAAAGGAAAAATTCGCTTTACTCCAAACATTTACTGGCGCCGACATCAGGACCGGTTTGAACTGTTCAGAGATAATCCCCAATCATGGTATGCAGGACACAATTATCATCTGACAGATGTATATGGAACAGATTTTAATGCAAATTTCAGTTCAAAATTTGGTAAAACAGCTTTTGGCTCTGCATACCGCTCAGAAAATATACTAAGCAACACATTAGGAAAACCAATGTATGATACTTTATCTGTCCCGGGCGAGCCAAACGGAAAATTTACACATAAAGCATCAAGAGAAAATATAGGTGTTTTTATTGACCATAGCGTATTTTTAAAAAAAATATCTTTCTCAATGGGATTACTGGCAAATTGGTATCAGGGAACAAATATCAACTGGAACATTTATCCTGGCTTTGATATTAGCTATAAATTAACAAAAAAAATAAAATTGTTTGCATCTGTAAATAAGTCATTAAGATTACCAACTTTTACTGATTTGTATTATAAAGGTCCTTGCAATCTTGGAAATGACAGCTTAAAACCGGAAGAATCCGTGTCGTATGAAACAGGAACCAAATATGTTAACAATTTTTTGTTTGCACATATATCTGTTTTCAGAAGATATGGCAAAAATATTATTGACTGGGTCAAACAACCTGACTCTTCTTTGTTTGAAAGTAAAAATATTACAGAACTTGTTACTAATGGTTTTGAGATTTCAGTTAATATAAATACTAAAAAATTATTTAATAATTCTTTCCCTTTCAAATATATTAATATTAGTTATTCATATACAGACAAAGAAAAACAGAGCAATGTTGATTATATATCAAACTATGCTTTGGATTATTTAAAGCATAAGTTAATATTTGCTACAGAGCACAGAATATATAAAGACATAAGTGCAAGCTGGAGATTTAATTTTCAGGACAGGGCAGGAACATATACTGATTTTATTTTGGATAAAGAAGTAGAATACAAACCTTTTTGTTTGGTTGATACACGTATTTTTTGGAAAAGAAAATATCTTAACATTTACTTGGAAGCTTCAAACTTACTTGATGTTAAATATTATGATATTGGCAATATTGAAATGCCGGGGACATGGATTTGCGGAGGCATAAGTATTAATTTGGATTTTGATAAAACCAAAGGATTGAAAAAATAATAATACCTGTGATTTTTTTCTTTAATAATAGTTTTGTCATATTAGTCAAAAGGCAAATGATATATTTTTTATTGCTTATCAAGGTTCATATTATAATTTTATATTAGCTAAAAACTAATTTAAAATAGTTTTTAGACGAACTGACGGTTTACAGCTAAAAAATGTTGGGCGATTTATCCACTATCTTTTCAAATAGCTATTAAATTATTATTTTGTTCGTTCCTTTCTCAAAAGCACTGTCTGCCCTATATTTTTTTAGATGCTGTTGGTGTTTCATTGTTATTTATTCGCTTTGTATTTCTCTTCAATATAAATTTTGTCATTCAATTTTTTCAAATCTTTCATAAAATCTTTCTTGTTTAAAATAGTAAGTTGATATGTTGCAATTTCTTTAAGTTTTTTATACCGTTCGTATTTATCAATTCCGCTTTTAATCATTTCAGCATTCAATGATTCAAGGTTTGATAATATTGCCAATTCGTTAATGCTTGCAATATCTCTTATATTCATTCCTTTGTCAGCAAATTTAGAATTTGCTTCTCGCCAATCTTTCGCTGTGCAATTGAAAAGAGCCACATTCAACAAGTCTGCTTCTTCGGTATATGCAATCCATTCTCTGTCCTTTTCGTAATTTTTATCAGGTAAAATATAATTCTTTACTGCATCAGTGTGAATATGATAATTTGCTTTACTTAAAATTCGTTTTACATTCCATTCAAGATTATATTGATTACTTTCAACCTCTTTAAACCTTTGGTATTCTTTGATTAAGTAAAGTTTAAAAACAGGACTTATCGCTGCTCCAAATTCAAATGCTATATCTCTATGAGCATACGTTCCTCCATATCTTCCTGATTTTGAAAAAATTCCAATGGCATTTGTTTTTCCACCCATTGTTTTGGACTTAAAACAAACGTTGGCAATCCTGCTGATTTTCTAAAGTGGTCAAATTCGACCACTTTAAAATTCGAATTGTATAACTGTTCCCAAGTTCCTATAAATTCAATGGTTCCCCTATTTCTAATCCAGTTTTTTATAATATCAGCAGCTCTGTTATCGCCTTTTTTAGATTTTGCCATATCTGTCAGGCAAATGTAATCTTCCTTATTTTGTTGGATTATAGAAACAAAGGTTTTATCAACTTCAATTTTCTTAATTTTACTCATATATTTATATTTTCTATGAGCAAATTTAATGTTTTATATTTAATTTTATCCCTTTTTATTTAGAATAGGTGGTAGATTTTATTTATAATTAACAAATTTTGTCTGTTTTTGCACGGTTTCTTACAATGAACGTCAACGGCAGTTTATCTAAAAACCTGAATTTTTATTTTTTTTTCAAAAAAAGTAATTAGTTAAATATCTGCTTTACAGTATTTTACATTTTTCTATATCAGCAAAACAACTAATCTGAAATAGTTTTTAGACATTCTGACGGTGAGTATAAGATTAGTGCGGGATTTAAAAGCGTTTCACTCTGCCTACACAATAGTTTATTAAGAGCGAAAGTGTTCATATTTACTACTATCTCGGTTATTATTTTTATACATTGTTATGGTGTGTTATTTGTTCTATATCAGTCCATTACACTACTTTTCTGTAAGTTTTCGATATGCATTTTTATACCAATCTGCTTTACTAATTGTAAACTCGTATTCAGTCGTTGGTGTGTCAATCTCAACTATCTTAAATTTTACAGTACCACCTTTCATAAAAATATTATGTACTTTTCGTGAAGTCGTTTTGTCAAAACTAAGTCTATCCGAATAATTTGTTGCTCTTAATTTCAGACGGTTTCCATCTTTGTCTTGAATTAAAACTCTATAACTTTTAGAAGAATATGCTTTAACAGGATTATTTCCAGCATACTTATACAATTGAATTGAAATTTTATAGGAACCTGAAATCAAAAAATCAACATTTAATCTTGAATTTTGGGTTGCAGTATTACTAAATGTTCCTTTTATTGAAGAAGTGTTTGTTATGTAACCTTGTTTAGTGGGCTCTCCAAATTCATCAACATAATGACGAACACTCCACATTCCTGTGTTATTTATATTTGCCAATCGAATTCGTTCTTTTTCTTCTGCTTCTTTTTTCTTTTTTTCTACCAACTCTTCTTTCTCAATTTTTTTCAATAAATTTTTGAATTCAGAATTTTTCGGTGATTCAGGATGTTTTTCATACAACATATTAATATTTTGTCGAGCAATTGTATATTTTTTTTCTGCATATGACTTTTCAACTTCTGCAATTATTTTTTCAGCACCATATTTACATTCATCTAATTCCATTAATAGTCGCTCATTTTCTTTTAGAAGTTCATTTTTCTCATTTTGCAATTTGTCAAAATCTTCTTGTGGTATTCCACAACTTGATACAATTGTCATTAAGAAAATGCTGTAAATGATTGTTTTTAATTTCATTGTATATGTTTTTAGTTTAGTTATATCACTTTTCATATTGTAATTCTCTCTTTGGTTGTTTTATTTAATACACCCTAACGGTTTGTATAAAAATAGTGGCGGATTTAAGACCACAATTTTTTCAATTTAGACCAAAGGTTGTTACTTGTACTATCTCTCTGTTTATCAACATCTCCGCCATTATTTTTATACTTTGTTGGCAACAGTATTTTATTCTAAATCTAGAGGAAAATAGTCTTTCGATATTCCTTCTCCATGATGCAATTCCCTGTTTTTTCTTATTTCCATAAATTCTTTTAACCCAGGATAGGGATATTCTGTTCTTTCATTTTCTTTATATTCTAATCTAATTGTCGTCCAAGTCATATCCATTGATGGGCCCGTTTCAATTAATAATACGCCCTCGTTTAGACGAAAATTTTGAAGTAAATCTGCTCTAACATTATCAAATAAATAATTCATTGCTCTTGTCAATTCACAAGCTAAATCAAGAACTAAGCTAATATGATAATCATATTTCTCAGATAATCTTTCATATCTCTCTGTATCCCATTCGCTAATTTTATAAAACTTTTTTGTCCAAATACCATTATTGCCAACTTTTTCGGCGTGTTCGTCAAAGACCTTAAGATAGTCATTTAATACATTTTTTAAGTTATGAATACTTGCTTCTAGTTTAGGATATCTCCTCGGCCATACTCTGTATAAAATATATTCAACTAAAGTTTTTAAATTATCATACTGCACTTTATACATGTGAGCATGTCCTCCACCAAATAAAAATGAGGTCCAACCTTTCCAATTTTCAACATTTGCTAATTCAATTATTTTATCAAGATAGGTTGAATAAATTTCATCATCTCGTTGTTTTTGAGAGTCTATTTTTAGTGATGATTTAATCCAATTTTCATGTGTCTGTTTAAATTTTTTTAATTTTTCAATAGTGTAGAAATTAGGTTGATCGTCTATCAACTTATGGTGAATGCTACATAATAAAATTAGATTATCGTATTTATCCCTTTGTTCAGGTGTCAAATCTGAATCACCTCGTGGACCGTCTTTCTTTTGGGCGACAATATGGGCTTCTTCTCCAATAATTGATGAATCATCAGTTTCTGTTTCATCCATTACAAGTTCCTTTTTACAATCAGGGAATGCACACATATTACCTGACCTTCCCCAAAGCATTTTATGTGTTTTAATCCTTATGCTCATATTTTTGCAGTTCTATTTCTTAATATTGTTGCCAACTCTGATATACATGGAACGTAATTATTTAAAAGTTCCTTTTATACCTACCTAAATTTGATATAAAGCAGAGGTTTTTAAAAAAGTTTATTCCTCTTTACCCCTTAGTATATATTAATTATCCAACGGGGTGATTTTTTTGGTATCTACAAAAATACAAATTATTTTTAACAAATAAACAAAAAAATTGATATGTTTGTTATGATGTTGTTCTAACGGTTGCGGCTATGTGCTGTAAGGGATTACAGCCGAAAAACCTTGTGTCCATAAGACACAAGGTTTTGAGCGGTTCAGAATGCTTGAAATACCACTAAAATGCTTATGATATATCGCCTTTGTTAGTGTTTCGTGCTTTTTATTTTTTCAGTATCTTCTTTAAAACAGTATCTTTATCCAACTTCTTGGTACAGAAAAACCAATCTTTACATTCTAAGCCTTCTTCTTTCCCTTGCATTCTGTCTTTTGCCGTACCGCAAGAACCAGCAGGCGAAATTATTACATCATTACCTGGTCTCCAGTCAGCAGGTGTAGCAATTTTAAATTCATCGGCAGTCTGTAATGCTAAAATAACACGATATAATTCGTCAAAATTACGTCCAAGGCTTAATGGATAATAAATTATTGTCCTAATGATACCTTGTGGGTCAATAACAAATACAGCACGAACAGCTTTTGTATTGCTCTCTCCTGGCATTATCATGCCATATTTTTTTGCAACATCCATTGTTATGTCCTCAATCAAAGGGAATTTGACCTCAACATTTTTCATTCCTTTATATTCAATCTTTTCTTTAATTGTTCGGAGCCAAGCAATATGACTGTACAATCCGTCAATTGAAAGTCCTACAAGTTTACAATTTGCTTGATTAAACTGTTTTTCTAATGTAGCGAAAGTCATAAACTCTGATGTACAAACAGGTGTAAAGTCGGCAGGGTGACTAAAAAGAATTACCCAACTACCTTTGTAGTCAGCAGGAAAATTTATTTCACCTTGGGTTGTTACTGCTTTAAATTCTGGTGCATTTTCGCCTATGCGAGGCATTGAAATTACATTTTCTTCCATGATTTTTAATTTTAAGGTGGGTTCTAAAAATTTAATTTTTTTACTTTTGACTAAAGAAAATTGCAGAACCCGCCTGTCTGCCGTGCCAACGGCACAGGTAGATTAATCAATTTTCATAAATCTTGACAAAGATATAATAATTTTTTTTAATATAACATAAAAAAATTAATTTTTTATCATTTTTTTTTATCTATCTATCAGCTATTTAACGGATAATGTATTTAACCGAACAACTTGCTCGTATCGGAATAAATTATACTTCAAATTTATCAAACCTATAATACTGCTCTAACAATACCAACAGAACGTACTATTAATCCATTCATGCTTTGTTCCATAAAACCAAATACATGCTCAACTCTTGCTCTTGTTTTTGATTTTT
>Ga0075123_10001901_pt1 | contig 10314 bp, 8 predicted proteins | sample AntAceMetag02UKX_FD_69808 | JGI IMG/M metagenome (GOLD analysis project Ga0075123, IMG submission 69808) | Saline lake microbial communities from Ace Lake, Antarctica - Antarctic Ace Lake Metagenome 02UKX | ecosystem: Environmental > Aquatic > Non-marine Saline and Alkaline > Saline | place... | reverse complement strand
TCTTGATAGAATTACAGGAACATATAATTTGCCACCGTTGTCTCAAATTATTAAGCAAAAACATGCCGAAACATGTTATGCATAGAGTATGTTGTTACCATGTATTATTGAGCGGATACCATAATTCCTTATGAAATTATCGAGACAGGTAAAGTAATGATAATAATTTATAATATGTTAGGACAGCATGTTAAAACTATGTTAAATGAAGAACAAAATCCAGGCGCTTATAAAGTAATTTGGGACGGACGCGATAATGCTGGCATGGGTGTTGCTAATGGAATATATGTCTATAGAGTTTCATTCAAAGATCAAGTTATAACTAAATCAATGTTAAAGTTAGAATGAGAGATTATTATAAGGTAGGCAATAATGATTAAGAAAAAAGTAAGAAAAAAATATTATTTCGTTTATTTAATAATATTTTATTTAGCAAGTTCATCTTTATTAATGGCGCAAATTGATGTTTCTTTACCCGATACGTCCGCTATGTCAGGTGATACAATCTTGATTCCCATAAATGTTGATGAGTTAAAAAAGTTAGATTTGATTTTCTCATATCAGTTTACACTTAAATATAATAACAACGTTTTAAATATCCTTGGATTGAAAACTGATGGGACATTGAGTTCTCCATGGAGCTCAAATGTTATTATGAATGATAAGGGCGATGGGGAAATTGATGTTGGAAGCTTTGGTGTGTATAATTTAATCGGAAAAGGCATATTGCTTATTGTGGAAGCTGAAATTATTGGAGCGCATGCTGATTCATCAAAATTGGAATTGCAAACTTTTTTTTTCAATGCAGGGCAGCCTCATGTTATTATAAAAAATGGCAAAGTAAATGTATTTGCTCCTCTAATATCAATCTCTTTTACTACGAATATAAATGAGCCAATTGACATTTTTATTGATGGAGACCTTAAATCAATTCCCTTTGATACTAGCTGGTACTCTGGAACGGAGCACTCAATAGGAGTGGCTCCACCATTTTATAAGGATGAAAAAAATAGGTATATTTTTAGTAATTGGAGCGATGAGGGAGATTCGGTTCATCTTGTTGCTCCGGTTTACGATACGATATTTCAGTGCAATATGAAAAAGGAATATTTTTTAGCTCTCCAATCTGAATATGGTTCGGTGCTGGGAGAAGGTTGGTACGAAAATGGAGACACGGCAACTATCAGTATTGATTCGTTGATAATATCCGGGGATACGACAAGATTTGTATTTACTGGATGGAAAGGAATTGGAGATGGTGCTTATTCAGGCGAAGATCGGGTTGTAAAGATCGTTGTTAATAATCCAATAACTGAAACAGCACAATGGATAACTCAATATTTTGTAAAGGTTGAGTCTCAATTTGGTGTGACAGATGGACAGGGATGGTACAATAAAGGCGTTACAGTCGAAATCAGTGTTGATTCTCTATTTTCACCTATCGAAAATATGAGATATCTATTTTATAGCTGGGAAGGGAAGGGGAATGGAAGTTATTCAGGTGCTTCAGCTCATGCGAGCATAATTGTTAACAGTCCAATAGTTGAAACTGCAGTTTGGGATAAACAATTTTATTTATCCATTCATACATTACCGGAAGATCTTTTTCAATTTGCTGAAACAAAATGGTACACAGAAAATGATTCGATGGTTCAAATAGCGGCGCCAGATACAATTATTACTTCGGAAATTAAATATGTATTTATGAAGTGGTTAGTTGATGGACAGCCAAATGACATAAATCCTGTTGCTGTACAAATGGATACATTTCACATTTTGAATGCTGTCTATCAAATTGATAGTGTTTTAGTCGAAATCGCGACGGACGCTGACGATGAAATTTCAATTTATGTGGATAGCGTCCGCTTTTCTGTTCCATATTCAAAATTCTGGAAATATCAAACGGAACATATCGTCGGAATTGATTCTATCATAAGTTTGCCTGATTCTTTAAGCCGTTATCTATTTGATCGATGGGATGATGGAAGGGATTTATTCCACAAAGTCAAAGCCGATACTGCTATTAAATTAATGGCGTCTGTCATTCCGCAGCACTATTTATTTTTGGAAACAATGCCTCCCGGGATGATAGAATTTGAAGAAACTGGTTGGTATGTGGAAGGTGATTCTGTTCTATTGCGTGAAGCTCCTCAACAAATTTTTACAGATACAGATTCTTTCCAATTTAATACATGGATGCTGGACAGTCTTGTTGTTGGTGGAAATCCAATCATAGTGAATATAAATACACATCATCATGCCGTGGCAGACTATGAAAATTTATATTCGATCTCGGGAACCATTATTGACACAAGGGGGCAGGCTTTGATGGGAGTGGAATTGTTTTTAACTGGAACAAATAAAGATACAGTTTTTAGCGTCGAGGGCGGTAAATACTTTTTTAGCGCTATTACACAGGGTAATTATCGGGTATTGCCATTGCTTGAAAATTACAAATTCGAGCCGCCGTTTAGAGAATATTCTCAATTACAAAGCATACAAAGTGAACAGGACTTTTTGGCGGTGGATAATTTAGCGCCGAATGTAAACTTGCTCTATCCTAATGGCGGACAATGGCTAAAAAAGTCAACCAATGATACAATTAAATGGACTGCTACCGATAACGTTGGAATTGATTCAATTTCAATTGAATTAACTGTGGATGGAGGTGAAAACTGGCAGACTATAATGGAATTTGATAGTGGAAATGTAAGTCAAGCCTGTTGGGCTATTCCTGATACGGTATCTAAAGAATGTTTAATTAAAGTTCATACTTTTGATTTCGATGGCAATGGAGCGTATGATACAAGTGATTCCGTTTTTACAATAGGCAGTGTCTCTGAAGTTGCTGATCATTTTAATACTCCAAAAATTCCAACCGAATTTAGAGTTTTACAAAATTATCCCAATCCATTTAATAATTTAACGATTATTCCTTTTGAACTGCCCAAAAACAGTTACGTTACTGTTGATATATTTAATGTGAATGGTCAAAAAGTACGAATGTTGGCAGCGGAAAATTTTAAGGCTGGGAGTCATCGTATTAATTGGAATGGAAAAGATCAATTCGGCGGAAGTGTAAGTTCGGGAGTATATTTATATCGTGTTGAAGCATTGGAGAAGATAATTATTAAGAAATTTATTTATGTAAGATAAAATGATAATTCCAGTTTTAATCGAATAATTCAGGTTAAAAAGCCAGCGCTAAAAAAACACTGGCTTTTTTTATTACTCATGTTCCCATTTAACAATAAATGGGTATCCTCCCCGTAACTATTGAGCCTACGAAACACACTAATGTATTATATTTTAACAGCAAAACAGCAAAATATTTTCAATATTGTTTTGTGTTTTTTCGTGTGTTTCGTGGGCATAAATTTTATTCTGAATAGTTACTCCTTCTTTTTGAAATTAAATTTAATTCCCCAAAATATTTTTAGCATAACTAAAAGATGTTATTGTTATTTTAAATAAGAAAATTTTTCACTTTACTTTTATCTAAATTATTATTATAATTTGCAATTACAAACAAATTGAGGTAAAAATGCGAAAAAGTTTTGCTTTAATAATTGTTGCTTTGTTAGCCGTTCTATTTTTTTCTCAAAGTATCGCAGCCGAAACTCAACCAGTTGGTTTCAAAATATCTTATCCAAAAGTGATTCTTTCAAGTGTGCCGTTTGATTTGAAAATTTTAGCAGTTGATGTAAATGGAAAAATAAACACTTCATTTAGCGGCACAGTAAAAATTAACGGTATCATACAAAAACATTTCAAAGAATCTAATCAATTAACAGAAGCAGGACCTTTTCACCAGGGCGAGATCCACATCCAAAATGTTCTGATATCAAAATCTGGGCAAGCAACAATTTCACTTTGTCATGGGGAAGTTTTTTACCAGGAAAAAATTCGAGTAATACCGGGAATTATAAGTTTGCTGCCTCCCATTTTAGCCATAATATTAGCACTGGCTTTTCGCGAGGTCATATTGGCATTGTTCAGTGGAATATGGTTAGGAGCTGTATTCCTTAACAATTACAATCCATTCATCGGCTTAATGCGGGCTTTGGACACGCATCTCATCAATTCTCTTTTTGATAGCAGCCATGTTGCAATCGTAATGTTCAGTATGACGCTTGGAGGAATGGTGGGTGTCATTTCAAGATCAGGAGGCACCCAGGGAATTGTAAAAAAAATTTCCCGCTGGGCAAACCACCCAAGAGGCGGGCAAATTGCGACATGGCTTATGGGAGTCATAATTTTTTTTGATGACTATGCGAACACATTAATTGTCGGCAACACCATGCGCCCATTGACAGATAAAATTCGCATCTCCCGTGAAAAACTCTCCTACATCGTGGACTCAACCGCTGCACCTGTTGTCTCCATTGCCATTATTTCATCATGGGTCGGATTTCAAGTCGGCTTGATTGATCAGGCGTTTAAGAATATTGGTATTTCTCAAGATGCCTATATAACCTTTCTGAAATCAATTCCGTTTGCCAGTTATAGCGTACTTGCTATTATTTTTGTTTTTCTAATCGGTTTTACTTTACGTGATTTTTCTACAATGTACTTAGCGGAACATCGTTCGTTTTTAACAGGAAAAGTTTTGCGCGATGGCGCCCAACCAATTGCTGATGATAAATCTTTAGATATTCATGCAGCAAAAGGTACACCGCTCAGATGGTATAACGCAGGAATACCGATCGCTATTGTAATAGTGATAACAATAATTGGTCTTTATTATAACGGAAGAGTTGAATTGGCAGAAAAAGCTGCAACTGCCAGGTTGGGGGAAATAATTGGCGCTGCTAATTCGTTTAGCGTATTGATGTGGGCATCTTTCCTGGGAGCTGCAAGTGCAATTGTTTTAGCGGTATCACAAAAAATACTTACGTTGAAAAAATCTCTTGATGCCTGGCTGAATGGCGTTAAAGCAATGATGATTGCCATGATCATTCTTATTCTGGCATGGGCTATTGGAGATGTGTGTGGGCAATTAAAGACGGCAGATTTTGTTATTGCCATAACAAAGGATATTGTTTCACCTCATGTGCTTCCTTTGTTGACATTTGTTATTGCAGCATTCATCGGTTTTTCAACAGGAACATCCTGGGCTACAATGGCGATACTTGTCCCTATCGTTATTCCCATGGCGCATCAGTTGACAGCCGATGCTCAAATAAATGCCCTGACGTCAAATTCTATTATGTTGGGAACAATAGGCGCTGTTCTTTCTGGCTCCGTTTTTGGGGATCATTGTTCTCCCATATCTGATACGACAATCATGTCTTCAATGACTTCTGCCGCCGACCATATCGATCATGTGAGAACTCAGTTGCCTTATGCGCTTACAGTCGCTGTGGTCGCTGCATTGGTAGGGTACTTGCCTGCGGGGTTTGGATTTCCTGCATGGTTATCTATTTTATTGGGGATTGCAGTATTATTAATAATTTTATTCATAATTGGGAAAAGAATTACTAAACGAGACGAATTGGTGAAATAAAAGGAAAGATTTTTGAATAGTCTTAAAGGGAAACTTCTTTCAGAATGCACAGTTAAAAGGAATGACTTAATTAATTGGATATAAATTTTTGACTTACTGAATTTTCATTTTTTTCAAATACTTACGGAGTAATAATGAGAAGATTTTTTCTTTGGATTTTTTTTGTTTTAATAATAATTGGCGCCAGTTGTGCCAGCCTGAATAAATTTCAAAAATCAGGCCAATCGATTGCAAATAAAAAACAGGAAGCATTTAATTCAACTGCTGCGCAGCATTTTATTCGTGGATCCATTAATGAACTCCGCGGTGATTACAAATCAGCGCACCTTGAATATTCACAAGCTTTATTGTATGATTCATCTTCTGCAACAATTTATAATAAAATTACTGAACAATATATTCGCATGAAAAATATTGAAAGCGCTAAAAAAATGCTGCTCATTACAGAAAAACGATTTCCCACCAACATATCAACACATAAAATTTTGGCATCAATTTTTTTCTCTGAACAGCAGTGGAAAAAAGCAGAACAAGAATTACAGAAAATTATTGAATTGGATCCTGGTGATATCGATTCTCGTTACAACCTTATTACCGCTTATTTACATCAAGGACAGGATTTAAAGGTGGCTGACCAATATGAAAAGATGATGCAAATTGGATATGGGTCACCGGAAATGCAAATTAAGATTGGAGAAATATATTTAAAAAATAGCCTTTTTGATAAAACTGAGAAAGTGTTTAAAGAGTTTTTAATACAGCATTTAGATGATGAACGATCATACCTGGCAATGGCTAAACTGTCTATTACTAAAAAGGATACAGCATCAGCGATTGATTGGTATCAAAAGGGAATTCAGAAAAATACAAACTTTGATACTTGTCTCGAAGAGTTGAGAGATATTTATATTGAACAAAAAAAATGGGACAGAGCAATCTCGCTGCTCAAACAAACAATCGCGAAAGACACTTCAAAAATTGAAAACCATCTCAGGTTAGGAGAACTCTATTTCCGTAAAGGCGATACGACTGCGGCAATTGACCAATTCGATCAAACGATTAATTTATTTCCAGAAGATTTCCGCGCCCATTTTAGTGCCGGTTCAATTAATTATCAGCTTGGCAACTGGGAATCAGCAAAAAAATTTTTGCAAAAATCGGTTAAACTTAAACAAAATTTTGAGCGCGGCTGGACTTTACTTGGATTTATTTACATCCGAAATAAAAAATTGGAAAATGCAGAACAGCATTTTAAAAAGGCTGTTGAAATATTTCCTGAATCAAGAGATATTAATTATTTTCTGGGATCAGTTCTACAGCAGCAAAAAAAATACGATGAAGCTTTGCCATACCTGGAAAAAGCGCTGGAACTTGAACCTGATAATATCAACACACTAAATACATTGGCAATGATTTATGATGAAAAAAAAATGTACGACAAGTCGGACGTTATGTATGAAAAAGCATTAAAATTAATACCAGGTGACCCGCTTTTGATGAATAATTATAGTTACAGTCTTTCAGAACGCGGAATAAAATTAGAAGAAGCAAAAACTATGTCCGAAAAAGCAGTGGCAGCGGATTCGACCAATGGTGCTTATCTTGATACTCTGGGATGGATCTATTTTAAATTGGGTGAATTACAAAAAGCGTTACAGTATATTTCAAAGGCAACAAAAGTCAGAGATCAGTCCGCAGAAGTATGGGAACATCTTGGGGATGTTTATGAAAAATTAAGTGATATTGAAAACGCTAAAATAAATTGGCAAAAAGCGATTGAATTAGATGAAAACCGAACCTGGCTTTTGGACAAGTTGAAGGATAAATAATTTAACTTCACTAAAGCTGTGCAAAATAAAAAACAATTGTTATTTAGTGTAATATTTGTATTTTGAAAAAAGTATGTGGTCAAACAGAGCCTTAGTAAAGTTGAGGAAATATGAATGAATAAAACCAACTACCGATTAATAATAATTGCCATAATTAGCATATTGCTGATATCAGGTTGTGCCAGCATTTTCAGGAAAGCCCCTTTATCTACCGATCAAATTTCAATCGCTGAAATTCGCCATCGAGTTGAACAGAATTATCTTAAATTCAATTCATTGAAAGCTAAAGCCCAGATCAGTGTTGAATCACCCCAAATGAGTTTTAAAGCAAATTCAACGATACATCTTAAAAAACCAGATTCAATAAAAATTAAGTTGCATGCCGGATTTGGACTGGGAATCGGCTCTATTTTTTTAGATCGCAAACAATTTTTTTTGTATAATTCGTTTGAAAATACTGTTTATTCAGGTTGTCCGGACAGCTTAAATTTTCAAGATTTTTTGCCGGTGGATATAAACATGGAAAATTTTTTGCAGGTTTTTTCAGGTATTCAATTATTAAAGTCTTTTGAAAAAGAACTGTTAACAATTGATAAGAATCAATTTCTCGTTATCGGTTCAAATAATAATGAAGTTATGAAATTTTGGATTGATCCCAGGAAATTTGTAGTTACCGAATACCAGTTAATAGGTAACAATAATAATATTTTGATCCAATTTGAGTATAAAACATTTATTAAAATTAGGGGCATCCGTCTGCCAAAAATAATTCGTGTTTTTCAGCCTGATCGTAAAACCCGGTTGACGCTTGTGTTTACAAATTCTGATGTCAATGTACGGATGAAAGAGAAGGATTTTTTGATTAAGATGCCGGAGAACGTTGAGAAAGTGAAATTGTTAGAAAAATTTTAAACCGCAAAGCCGCGAAGATTACACAAAGGAAATCAAAAAAAAACTTTGCGATTCCCTGTACAGTTACCTTGTTTTTATAAGGAAATACAGACTGTGTTTTGCGCCTTTGCGGTGAATATTTTTTGAACTAAATGTTTATTATAATTGATTAAAAAAATATGAGAAATCCAAACCCCGAACTATCAATAATAATCCCTCTTTATGACGAAGAAGAATCATTGCCGGAATTATATGATAACCTAACGTCTGTTTTAAAAAAATTTAATAGAAGTCACGAAATAATTTTCATTGATGATGGCTCAACCGACAGATCATTTCGGATTTTAGAAGAATTGTTTCAAAAAGATGAAAATGTAAGCGTATTTCAATTCAGAAAAAATTACGGTAAATCGACTGCTTTATCATGCGGTTTTGAACAGGCTCGAGGCAAATATGTGATCACAATGGATGCTGATCTTCAGGATGATCCGGATGAGATACCGGGACTGATAAATAAAATGGAAGAAGGCTATGATTTAATTTCAGGCTGGAAGAAAAAGAGATATGATCCATTCATCAAGAGAGTGACGTCGAAATTTTATAATTTAATTACCAGCTTTTTTTCGGGGATCAGGTTGCATGACTTTAACTGTGGGATAAAAGCCTACCGCAATGAAGTTGTAAAGAGCGTCCAAATTTACGGGCAGCTTCACAGATTTATTCCAGTTTTGGCGCATTGGCAGGGGTTTATGGTGGGCGAAAAAGTTGTGAAACACCAGGCACGAAAATATGGAAAAACGAAATTTGGTGCGTCCCGTTTCACTGCTGGTCTTTTTGATTTGTTCACAGTCATTTTTCTTCATAGATTTAAAAAACGTCCGCTGCATTTATTTGGCAGTATCGGGTTGGTAAGTCTTTTAATTGGTCTTGTGATGAATCTTTTTTTAGCTTACCAGAGAATTTTTGCTAATATCTATTTAAGTAATCGTCCGCTGCTATTTCTCGCGGTAATGCTGGTTATCGTTGGAATTCAATTTATTTCAATCGGGTTGTTAGGGGAGATGATTACTGATACGCAGAAAAGGCAGAATGATTATTCAGTTAAGAATGTATTGGAATGATAAATTGAATGGTCGTATTGTAAAGCCGTTAAATTAGTGGAAAGGGATAAAAAGAACTTAAAATAAAAAAAGAGCTTATTAAAACTCTAGTCAGTGAATTTGAATCCAATGCTAATTTTACAGAACAGGGAGTGGAATTATGGTTCGTCAGAGATATGCAAAAATTATAGGATTACAAAGAATGGTGAAATCCTTTGCTGGTTTTGAACAAGCTGAAACTCCCTGTAAAAACATAGGACAACGTCTTAAAAACCAATTTGTTGATGTCAATAAAATGCTGGAAATCGGTTGAGACTTATAATCCAAGATTATTCTTCTAAAATCCAGAATAGCTGGAAAAAAATCTGGGATCACTGTAAAGAAGACAAAAAAAAATAAGAATAGAAAACGAAAATTTTATTGCCAAAAATAAACTACTTCCAATTATAAAAAAAATCAACTCAACATTAACACCTGATCAGCTTTTGTCTGTTACGAATTATATTAAATCTTTCCCAAAAGATAAACAAGGAAGAGCATTTAATTCTATCAAAAAATACCATCATTACGAAATGAAGTTGAAGTTTTTAGTATTGCTCCATTAGATAATCAACGCAAAGTTACAATGAATGATTTTTTTGATCTTGAAAATATCATCGTACCACTTGCTTATTCAGATGTATTTATTTCAAGAGATAAATGGATTCGACATTTACTAAAGATTAGTGATCTACCACAAAAAAATAATTGTATATATTTATACAACGTAAATCAATTAGTAGATTATATTAGTGAAAAGTATTTAAAAATTGGGGTTAATTATTAATGTTCGATGGTCTCAAGCCTGCCAGCAGGTGAGTAGTAACGAACCCCGCAGTCAATGAGCGAGAACCCCGCAGAGTTATGCGCAATTAGGAAGGCAAAAAGGCAGCCTAAACATAAGGAAGCTAATTCGTGGTGAATAAAGATAAAATATAATTTTGATAAA
>Ga0075123_10001892_pt1 | contig 10352 bp, 20 predicted proteins | sample AntAceMetag02UKX_FD_69808 | JGI IMG/M metagenome (GOLD analysis project Ga0075123, IMG submission 69808) | Saline lake microbial communities from Ace Lake, Antarctica - Antarctic Ace Lake Metagenome 02UKX | ecosystem: Environmental > Aquatic > Non-marine Saline and Alkaline > Saline | place... | reverse complement strand
ATAGTCTCCAACTATATCTTTACAAAATAAACTTAATTCTAAGTTAGTTCTCTGTGGTAGTTTTGGCATTCCAAGTTCTTCTGGACTTAAATTACCTAGTCTTACTGTACTTAGTTGGTTTACTACTTTGCTTAAAAATGAGTGCATATTTTGTTTTCCTTGTGCCATCTCCCTTAACATGTCTTGCGCTTGTGCTTCTGTCATATCTGGTTCAGTCATAGTATGCTAATTCTGCCCCCCTTTCAATGGCGTCTTCGCTTGCTCCTGTAAAAAAGTCTCTGATACCCTCTAATAATTCTGGTATCTTTTGATTAGTTATTTTTGCAGCTATAGTTAATCCTAACCATAATAATATTACTGTACTTACTAACCAATCCCAATTCATTGCCATTATAATTTGCTCCTTCTAAATCCATCGGACTGTTTAAATAGTGGCGTGTATCCATGCTTCACTAATTCGTCTCTTATATAATTTATTTTTCTATTTTCTGTCTTAAATGTTTTGAGATGTTCTCTTAATCTTTCTATTGTTTTTTCTTTCCAGTCTACATCATCTTTTAAATTTGGATGTTCTTTAATAACTCCAGCCTTGTTTAATTTTAATCCAGCTATTGTAGTAGTTGTTCCTGAAGAAGTATCTCTAAATAAAGTATTCTCCCTATCTACTATTGTTTGTATAATGTCTCCTCCTAATCTAAAATTTCCTACAATTGCCATTATTACTTTATGTTTTTATGCAATCCTCCAAATTTAATATGATAATCTGCGCAGTATGTTATTCCGTTAGAAACTTCATACATTAAAGATTGATCTTTAGCTACTGGTATTTTGTGATGTGGATGTAGCATTACTCCCTTTATATTTTTACAATACACACATCTTTTATTCTGACATGTAAAATTATCTCTTTTAAATATAGATTCTCTCCATATCTTCCAGTCCGAGTTATGTCTTTTTAATGTACTGATTGGAGTTATTCCTCCCTTCCATAGATACGACTTACTTCCCTTTAGACTTCGTGATAATTTTTTTCTTGTTTTAATGCTTAGTTTGCTACCTATTTTTTTTACCCTTATTGTTTCCTTTGTTTCTTCTGAATGTTTTTTTCCAAGCATTGGTGGAACTCTTGTTCCTTCCTTATATTGTTCTGATAATACATTGCTCATTATTTTTCTTGTTTCTTTTGAGTGTGTCTTTCCTTTTATCCATGGCATATGTCCTTTTTCAAATTGTGTTTCCTTCCCTATTCTATTGTCTCCACTCTTAAATAGGTTATCTCTTGTAGCTTTACTTATATTACCAGATTTCCATTTCTCTTTCATGATAACTTTGTTTCTTTTTCCTATCTTTTTTCTGGTTTCTTTACTTACTATTCGTCCAGACATTCTTTTACTTAAGTTTTCTTTAAATTCTTCTGTATGTTTACGTCCCTTCTTAAACGCCGTTCTCGGTAGATTTTTCTTTACACCTTCACTAATCTTAAGTCTATGCTCTTTAATCATGGTCGTCTTCTATCTTTTTAATTATCTTTACTATTACTTTATCTGTTTTGTCTAGCTTATCTTTTAGTCTAATGTAAACTAGATTTATTGCTACCAAGCTAAGAAAGAATTTATCTTTATTCATAACATATGCTACAACTAAGATTATTGGTAATATTATTGGTATTACTTTTCTTATCATCTTTTTTACTTGTTTTTTTTCCATGTTGATTGTTAAATCGGAGAATTAACTCCGATTATTTCTAAATAGTGATTCAAAATAAAAAACCACTCTAATAAATTATTATTTTCCAGTTAATGCCTGCTTTGTATCTAGCATTAAATTACCTAACCAAACTAGATAGTCCTCCATATTAAAGTTTCCATCTGGTGTCACATATACTCTAGCGTATTCTGTTGCGACTTGTCCTAGAGAAACTCTGCTTGGTTCTGCTGGAGCTACTTCTTTTGCTGGTTCTGGTTGTACTGTTTCATTTTCTTCCATTTTGTTACCTCCTTGTTATTTATAATCACTTTCTATTTATAAATTAGACCCCTACAATTCTTCAATCCATGCTAAAATAGACCATAATGCGATCAGCGCACCTATTGCCATTGTTGCATATCCGAAATAGTTTGTAAGATTGTCTCTATAAATTACTAGGCCGTTTCTTATTATCCATAGTCCAAAGAAAGTCATTAGCATTCCTGTTAAGATTGATAGTATCATATTTCTTCCGAAGAAACTTATGAAGGTTATTGCATAGACAATTATTATTAATAATATAACTAATGCTATGTTAGAACTTCCATTTCTTCCTGATGGAGTAACTGGTATATCTACACATCCGACTCTTGATTCTACTGAGTTTCCACAAGAATAACAATACGTATACGTTCCTAGCTCTGTAGAGTTTCCTCCAAGCACGTTAAATGAATAATACGTTCCATCTTTAATTGCCTGCATGTTTGATAATAGAGTATCATTACTTGGGCTGCTTAGTCTTGTAAAGTTACATGATGTACAATTGTTACACGTCTGATAAAGTAATAGATCTTCTCCTTGTTTCTCTGGTGGTAATATTGGATTTTGTGAATCTGTTGCTTGGATTAATGTCATGCTAAAAAATAGTGAGCATACAGCTAGTAACAATATTCCGTTTATTTTTTTATTTGTTTTCATTTTTATCCTCCTTTTACTTTTGATAATAATAAGTTGGGATTTCTCCCCACAAATTCATACCGCCCTTTACTCTACTATACCATCCACAGATTTACCGTCTACAATATCTAAGATACTCTCTTGCTTAGTTATAATATCTCTAGTCTTCCAATTATTAATCCTTCTAATTTCATCTTGAATTTTCTGTTTAGCCCTAGGAAATAAGTCAGCCATTAAAGTATCGTAAGCAACTTGAGTTCCATTTATTGCTTTTATGTCATAATATTTTGTAGTTCTGAAAGGAATCTTAACTGTCTTTTCAATAACCTCATAGTATACATCACCAATTGGTTCACTTGTTTCATTATCATATTCTTGGTTCTTTTGTAAAGTTGTAGCTAAGGTTACATAGGCATAGCAAACATCAGCATCCGTTCTACATTCAGATTGATTGATGTATAAATTACCATTAGCCTTAGTTTCCCAACTAGGATTTAACATAGATAGTCTAACGTCAGCAGAGTCTAACTGTGTCTGGGTATAGATTGTACCAACCGTAATAGCACTAACTAAACCGATAAAGAATAGCCCCATCATAATCATTATATATTTTTTCATTTTAATCCTCCTTGAAATTTAGTTACCATTTTAATCACCAATCCTCACTAAATTTAAATTAGAACTATAATAATTTCCCGTTCCAGTTCCACCAATATCAGCAGTTCGCAAACTTATTTTATCACCAACAGAAACAGCAATAAAACAAACTCCATTTTGAGTAATAATATCACCACCAGACGCCATCTTATGATGGTATTCACAATTATCTTGATTTACTTCATTAACAAAAACAGAGGTATAATATTCATGATTATTTTGACCATCTCCTGAAGCCATATAACTAGCCTGATAAAGACCTGTTACTTGAGCAGTTAAATTAGAACCAGTTAAAGAATCATCTTCATGAGAAAATCCATTTATATGAGTTGCATTAGGCATAAATAATTGATAAAATTGTCCATCTACTGCGAAATTTAATTGGGTAGCTGTGTGATTATGGTAAAACATTCCTCCGTAAATTTGGTTACCAGTTATATTTCCAGTTACATCTAAATCCCCGTCGATAAACATCGAATCTAAAAACCTAAAAATTCCAGAAACTAAATTATAAATTTGGTTTGTTCCGTCAAAGTATTGTGAGTAATCATTATCTGTTCCTTGTATTATTTTATTATTATCCAAACCTATTATAGTATTTCCATCTGTCTTTAAATATACTTGAGTTGCCGAGCCTGCCCTTATATCTACATCATTCCAAGCTGCTCCCCCTTGGTCTATCCCTAGAATCTCCCCTTTTGTTCCGCTTCTTCTTATCCAAACCCCGTCATTTGCATCACCAACCTTAACCTCTCCATCCACAGATAATTTTCCTGTTGGGACGATACCCATTCCAGTTTGCCCGTCAATTAACACGTTACGAACTACTTCTAAATTTCTACCCAAATAAGCCGAACCACTAGAATAAATATCTCCGCCCAAATATAAATCATTCCATCTAAGTGTTGAATTACCTATATCGAACTGATTATCATATCCAACTGTTGGCAATAAACTTCCATTGATTAATAAATTATTAACACCTAATCCCGAGATATTATAAAAGTAACCTGTTTGTGCATAAATATTTCCATCGATTATACTTAACCCATCGCTTGTCCATCCGCCATTAAAATCATATTGCCCAGATAAACTATCACCTGAGTTTACAACAAACTTTCCATCTGCCCAATTAACAACAGAAGTATTTGCAGTTTCTATTGCTGTATCTGTTTGTGTGCTTGTATAATAATCTCCCATATCTGCTGACCAGTTTCCTAGAGATAATGCAACTGGTTCTGTTATATCAGAATAAAGAGTATCGTAAGTTAATTGAAAGAAATCTCGTAAAGTTATAGGAGTGTATCCTTGTAAGAATTGAGAGTTGTTTGTATTAAGTGAAGAGTAATTAATAGATACTTCTGGTATAAAATTTATACCTATAGAATTTGTGTTTTGATCTTCTAGACCAAGTTGTAAAGATGAAGCTGAAACTGAAGAGAAAGAGATTAACAAAATGAAGACAAAGAGGAAAGATGAAAAAATAACCGCCCGAGAGCTGGCCTTGATCCTTTCCCCTTTGTTTTTTAAATTGTATTGCATTTTATGTATTTCCTAGATTTACATTAATCCACTATTTCTCAAACCTTGTGCTGCGATACCGATTGCTGTAGCAGCAATGGAAAGGTTGTAGAATAATGTAGTAAGTCCAAGGATTGTAGAGGAAGCTCCTGTAATATTTGTATTAGCCTGTGCTCCTGCTACTTCATCGGCAACTGTGGGTGCTAAAGTTACACCTACAAGTATCACGATGAATCCACCAATTATATTTCCTAACATTGTTAATCTCCCCTCCTTAAATTATGAATACGTTGTCTTTTCATAATAGTCCTAGTAATATTCTATTTAAATATTAGAGGTATAGATTAAGAATATGCTTTCTTGTATAAATCTAGTAGTTTCTGAGAAATCTTATAGCCTTTGAAGTTTATCCACTCTATCATATTTGCTCTTGACTTATCCTTATTACATTCGCTACAACATCTTACTATATTATATTTGCTGAATGGAAGGAAGGGGTTAATGTGATCATGATCTATGTCTCCGTCAAATTCCTTCCCACAATATACGCATTCTTTGTCTCTTTCCTTTATCATTTGTATAACTTCTAATGTGAACTCTGGACTCTTTACTTTTAATCTCTTCGCATCGTGCTTCCTCAACATATTCAATATTCCCTTATCTGTTTTATAGTATCTCTTGAATCTTATTTTACCTTTCTCGCTTCTTCCATAATTTCTGCTATACTCTCTTCTCTTCTCTACATTATTATCTTCCCACTTCTTCTTATAATCTTTTGCTGCTTCAGTCTTTCTGTATTCTTTAAGATAATCTTTTCTTTTCTGAGACTCTCTGAACTTTTTGTCTGCGGCCCTGGACTTATCTCTATTATCTTCTCTCCACTTTTGGTGATATGCTTTCTTTTCTTCAGTTGTCTTTTCTACCATACTATTTATAATCAATATCTATTTATATACTTTCGTTTTCACTAATCAGTTACAAAAATCTAGAACTCTTTAGCCATTTCAGGATCATCTTCAAACTCTTCCTCGAATACTTCATTAAGTGCGATTGCTTCTTCGATTGCTTCTGCGCCTACTTCCGTTGCTTGCTCTTCTTTTGTTACTACTGGTTCAGACACCACTTTCTTTTTCTTTCTAGGCTTTGGCTTTTCTTCTTCACCTTTATTTATGTAATTTCTCCTTAGCTTTTCTTTATCTCCGAACTTTGAGCAGACTGCGCCAATCTGAGCTATCGACATTTCGAAATCGTAGTCCCCTAGTAAGTTTGAGATTTCTTCGTACGTCATCTTTGTAGATTTTCTTAATGCGAATAGAATTATATCTCTTTGCTCTCTGTATTTTACTTGGCCTGCGCTCATTGGTTCTTTTTCTGTTGTTTCTAGAGCTTTCATTTTCTTTGCTCTGTATTTTTTCTCCATCTCTTTGTCTCCTAATGCGAACACTCCGTAAAATCTTCCACGAAAGTTTGTATTGATTTTCCACTTGGCTCCTGAATAAGAATACGTTGGCTTTCCTAATAAATACAGTAATTTTTTCTTCTTTTGATTGTAGACTTTGAAATATCCACGTCTTCCGCCGCTTTCGTAAACATGAATCAGTGCTCTTGACCGAAATAGCGCTACATATTTATCTAATAAGAAGAAAGTAGGTAATACCATGATAACAAAGAGGTTCTTTTGTCTCATCTGCATCATAAGTCCGACTAGCGCCCTGTTTACTCCAGAAAGAGAGGCCCTTGAGCTAAGACCAGTAAATGCTTCATCAAAAACGATTGCTTCTCCCTTCTTTGCTTTGAAAATTGCCTCTTTGAAAGTTTCTGCATCGAAAACTACTCGATTTAAATTAAATGTTGGGTCCACATACTTTGCTATTTGTAAAGCGAGTGTAGATTTTCCTGATCCTTCGTTTCCATCAACTGCGATGAAACAATCTTTATCTTTTGTTGCTAAATCTGGAATTACCCCCTCATCCATTCGCTTTTTTAGTCTTGCGTCCATGTAATACTTAATATCAATGCCTTGCTTCTCATCTTTTATTGTAACTACGTCTGACTTAGAAGTCATCTTCGTCTCCATCACTAAATGTTGTTCCCTTTCCTAGCTTATTCTCTAATCTCTTTAGGAAAAGTTCCTTATCGTTTAGGATTCTATATTGTTTTGACCGATTTTTGTTATCTGTCTCACTTGCCTTTGCGAAAGAGTCACTTCCTGTGTCTTTAAACTCACCAGCCTTAACTAATAGCGCATCAAATGCGTCAAAATCTTTCTTTTTTAACTTATAGTCTACATCTGTTAGGTCTCTTGCTAGTTCTCGCCAAATAACGTCTAGTTTTGTGTTCCATCCTGAGTATTGTCCTGAACATGAGTAGATATTAGCTTCTTTCCATAGCCCATCTATCCTAATGATGATAGAAATCCCTGAGCTGTGCTTAGAAATGCTTGGTTCGTCTGGTCCTGCCATTAATTTTTGATTCTGAAGGCCTCCTGTTTGATTCCCTTCTTTTTTCGCATGTATTCTCGCATATACTTTCTCATCTTGTCTTTGTTACCTGGAGTTTCATACCATCTCTTGAAATTAGCTTTAGATTTCTCTTTATGTTTCTGATAATAGGCTTTTTGATATGCTTTCTGGTCTGTCATAGTATTATTTATAATCATTCATTTATAAATTAGACCTATAGATTCGTATATGCTCTTATTTGATTCTTAGATGATTGTTTTGGCTGTTTTGATTCATATCGGTTGATTTTAGATGTTTATTTCTGTTTTAACTACTCCACAGTGTGATATTTGTCCTTTTAGGTCATTTTAACTGATTTTAACGTGTTTTTCGTTGTTTTGGGCTATTTTGGGCTGGTTTTCTTCTTAATTTATGGCTTCTTATGGTGAAACGGGACAAAGTTGTGGAAAAACAGTGGTTTTACTCGGAAAATAGGGCGTTTTTCTTATTTCTTATCTCTTATTATTACATATATATGGTTTTAAATGCATGTGGTGGGCCCACAATCAATAAAAGGATAAAAAAGGACATTTTCATAGGCATTGGGCGTGTTTTACCTTGAGATTAGCTTGTTTTACCCCTCATTTCTAGACATTGGACCTTACTTTTACATAATCTAGGCATGCGCTCACTAATTTTACTAGGCATTGGGCTTCCTGGGGGAGATTTGCTAGGCATTGGATCCCTCTGGAGATAATTCGATCTATAATCTAGGCACTGGGTAACTCTTGAATACAATCAAGGCACTCCGTAAAAAAAAGTGCTCTAGGGGATAACACTTAGTGTTATATATGGGCTTTTTGATGGCGACTTTTTGCGTTTATTTTTTCGATTTTTTTTTATTTTTCGAGTTGTTTTTTTGCTCTCTTATATGTTCACGAAAAACTTAAACTATCCCCGTGTGATACTTCGCCGTTTTGCTCTGCGTTTAATTGGTCAATTTATGAAAGTCTATGCGTTCGGCTCTCTGCGTGTGTGTGTTTGTGTTACCACTCGTAAGGCTTGACAGATTGATAATATTAATATTCATTACCCAACAGATCACCCGATCCGCTCACACTCTCACGCCCACAGCTTACCCTAACTTGCTCATGGAACTACTAACCGAAACATTTATAAAGAACTTTATCCTTAGTTTATTGTAAAAGATGGTAACAAACAAACAAACAAACTTAATACTTACGGGTTACAGATCCGCAGGGATTGAATTATATAAGACAGACATTAAACCGCTTGGGCGAATCGTTGCGGGTGTTGGTGTTGTGTGTTTAGCTGTTGCAGTCTTTCCAAACGGGCTTGGGGTTTTCTTTTATCCTTTGGGCTTTTCGTTGCTTGGATTGGTTGGGGTTAAGATTGATTATAAACAATTCATTTCTAATAAGATTAGATTAGCTAAATATAGGTTTGGGTTATTTTAATATGGTAAGACAGAAGGCAAAGCATAAAATTATGCCTACATCACTTCTTGCTTATGCCGAAGTCTTGGAGAATCTTGGAAAGAAACAGGCGAAAGTTTACGAGGTAATAAGAAAACTTGGGGCGTGTAATAATAAAATGATAGCTCGTACTTTGGGCTGGAAGATTAACAGCGTGACAGGAAGAGTTAAAGAATTGAGAGAAGATCATATAGTTATGCAGAGTAAAAAAGCAATATGTCCTGTAACATTAAAGGAAGAAGATAAAGAAAGGCTTACTATCTTTTGGAAAGTAAGACCTATGTTTTGGGAGTCAATGAAATGAAACAAAACTTAGACTTCTTAAAAGATGATATTGAAACAGGGCTTTTAAAATTAAAGCGTGTTGGTATGAAAAGGAGAACAATTAAAATTAAGGGCGGTGTTGTGTTTGACGAATTAAGATACCTCCCGCAGTTTGCAGAGTTTAAAGTATTGGGAATTAAAACGAGGTTTGAAAAATGAAGGACATGAAAGACGCAGTAAGATGTTTTGATTGTTCTGAAATTTCTTTAATTGAGTGTGGCGGTGAAGTATGCCCTAAGTGTAAAAATAAAAATTTATTATGGCTTGATAGTGATGAGCCTGAAATGGAAGAAGAAAGATTTGCTATTAAAATTAAGGAATTGAAAGGAGAAATAAAAACAAATGAAGAAAATACAAATAGACGGAAAAGAGTTTAAAGACTTTTCAAAAGAACAACACGAAGAAAAGCATACACTTAGAGAAAACACGCACTGCTTTGATTGTCCTTATTGCGAGAATTATAAATAAAATGGAATTACCAAAATACATATACAACAAAGAGACAAACGAAACTTACGAATGTTTAGGTATGCACTGGACAGAAAAAAATACTTGGATACCTAAATATAAAACAATCGGAAAAGGAAAATTATTTTAATTTAAATTTTTATTAATACGATCATGCGGATCTAAAACGCAAAAACATTAAGAGAAAGAAAAGGGTTTAGTAACTTAGTTACTTAATCATATTACTTTTACACTTTCCTTAATGTTGGGCGTGGCTTTTATGTCACGCCCTTTATACTTCTAAGAAAAGCCTTATTATCGTTTTTGGCTTATGATGTTAATAAGGCTTTTCTTGTGTCCTTCTATGTTAATATGGCTTCTTGTGTTATCTCCTGAGGATCGCCAATGCCTAGGAATGCGTCCCAACGCCTATTAATTATTCCTGGAGATACTTTTATAATATCCAATGCCTAGTAAAGTTAATGAGCTTATAGTGTAGTGGGCGCACACGTGACTGAAATTCATGTAGAGTTGGTTCGATTCCTGCTAAGCTCATATCCAATGCCTAGTACCTCCAATTTATAAATGGATGATTACTATCTATATTATGAAGTTTGACTTTAATGATGTTCTATTTATCATATGCGGCATTGGTGCTGTTCTTGGTGTAATACAAGATAATGATTTGAAGCTATATTCTTTTATTCTATATGCCGTTCTTATTAGTCTTCGTGTAGCCTTGATTGATATATTGAACGAGCTCAAGAAAAGAAAGGCCAATGCCTAGTAGGTAACGGGCCGATAGTCTAATGGTAGAATACTT
>Ga0075123_10001886_pt1 | contig 10367 bp, 19 predicted proteins | sample AntAceMetag02UKX_FD_69808 | JGI IMG/M metagenome (GOLD analysis project Ga0075123, IMG submission 69808) | Saline lake microbial communities from Ace Lake, Antarctica - Antarctic Ace Lake Metagenome 02UKX | ecosystem: Environmental > Aquatic > Non-marine Saline and Alkaline > Saline | place... | reverse complement strand
AAACCACCATCAGGAGCATTGCTTATCGCTCCAGCCATCATTTTCACGATCAACTCATCGGGCACAAGTGCCCCGCTATCCATATAACTCTGGGCTTTTTTACCAAGCTCAGTATTATCAGCTCTTTCCTGCCTGAGGATATCGCCGCTTGATAAGTGCAGTAAATTGTACTTATCAACAATACGCATACACTGAGTTCCTTTGCCTGCGCCAGGAGCACCAAGTAATACTATTCTCATCCCCGAGCTCCTTTTATCCTGCCTGTGGAACTAAATCCATCATAACTTCTCATCAGCAGATTCGCTTCGATCTTCTGTACAAGGTCAAGAGAGACACTAACAACAATCAGCAAACCCGTACCGCCGAGGAACGTTGCGACTCTCCAGTCGATGCCAAGCAGTATTGAGATCACTGAGGGTACGACTGCGATTATAGCTAAAAATGCCGCACCAAAATAGGTTATTCTTGTCATAACTGTTTCAAGATAATCAGCTGTTCTTCGTCCGGGTCTTAAACCAGGAATGAAGCTTCCGGAATCTCGCAGGTTCTTTGCCATTTCCTTTGGCTGGAACTGTACTGTAGTCCAGAAATAAGCGAACAGGAATATCAGCAACATATATAACAGATTATAAGTAAATGTTTGATGCCCGAAAGCACTGTTTATTTCACGCAATATTACCGAATCCTGAAAAATACCAGCCAGCCAATTAAAAATTACAGGCGGAAACATCATAAAACTCGATGCGAAGATGATCGGCATCACACCACCATGATTAACACGCAAGGGCAAATAATGTCTCTGACCGCCATACATCTTTCTGCCTCTCATCTGCTTAGCCTGCTGAATCGGAATCCTTCGCTGAGCCTGGGTGATAAGAATAGCACCGCCGACAACAAAGACAAAGGCTCCTATCAGGAACAAAAGCTTCGCAGGGCCTACCGAACCAGCTGAGGCTCCAACCTTGAAATCAATATTTTGTCTTAGCATATTAAGAGCCCACGGCATTCTTGAAACAATACCAGCCATAATAATAAGGCTGATGCCGTTGCCTATACCATATTCATCGATCTGCTCACCGAGCCACATTAAAAATATTGTACCGGCTGTCATTCCAAGCACACCCATAATAATAGCTTGCGTATGCATACCAGGGTAAACAAAATTACCCATCACTTTCAAATACATAAGCGACTGAACGACACATATCAGCACCGCTCCATAGCGGGTATACTCCTGAATTTTCTGTTGACCCGTCCGTCCTTCCTGCCGAAGTTTCTTTAATGCCGGCAAAACTTCACCAAGAAGCATAAGAATAATTGAAGCAGTAATATAAGGCATAATACCTAATCCGAACAAACTACTCCTGCTCAGGGTACCACCTGTGAATATCTGCATATATTCAGCAGCTCTGCCCAACGGACTGTCAGTATCCCTTGTACCTACCGCAGCGTTTATCTTCGACTGATCAAAACATGGTACAGGAACATGAAAACCAACTCTGTAGATCACCAACAATGCTACCGTAAACAGTATCTTGTTGCGTAAATCAGAAATCTTAAAAATATTAAAAACAGTTCCAAGCATATTTAGTTTTTCCTGCAAAATTCCATTTTAATTATCATTTTATTCCAAGGAATCATATTACCTGAGCAGTACCACCTGAAGCAATGATCTTCTCTTCTGCAGATTTGCTGAATTTGTGAGCTGAAACCTGCAATTTTTTTGTAAGCCCACCATCACCAAGAATCTTCACTTTAGCCTTAGGGCCTCCAGCAAGACCTGCCTCTGACAACTGCTCTATCCCAACGGAAGCTCCATCTTCAAATCGCTCAAGCTGAGAGATATTAATTATATCGTAACGAGTCGCAAAATTGTAATTATTGAAACCGCGTTTTGGTAAACGACGGAACAAAGGCATCTGCCCACCCTCATTAAGGGTTTTTGCAACAGAGCCTGCTCGGCTTCCTGCACCTTTGTGCCCCCTGCCGCAAGTCTTACCATAACCGCTACCATTGCCGCGACCAATACGTCTGCGAGCTTTCTTTTTTCCTGCTATAGAAGTTATTTCATAATTTAACATTTAAAAAATCACCACCTTTATATAGGCTCAACTGCGACACCACGGAGAGACTCTACTAATTCTTTGCTTTTAAGTTTTAACAAACCATCCAACGTTGCTTTAACAACATTCTTCGCGGATGTACTTCCAACAACCTTTGTCAGGATATCCTGCACACCGGCATATTCCAATACAGCACGAGCGCTTGAACCGGCAATAACACCTGTTCCGGGCTTAGCCGGAACCATAATGATTTTAGTCGCTCTATACTTTCCGGTAATCTTATGTGGTATTGTCGTGCCAAGCAAAGATACATCATGCATTGACTTCTTTGCATCTTTAACCGCTTTTTCTACAGATAGAGGAACTTCTTTAGCTTTGCCATATCCTACACCTATAGTGCCGTTGCGGTTACCCACAACAACTAATGCGGCAAAGCTGAAACGCCTGCCACCTTTGACTACTTTAGAACAACGGAATATCTTAACGACCGTATCTTCAAAAACTCTTTCTTCTTGTCCTGAAGTGTTAACTGGTTCTGCTGCCAATTTAATTCTCCAAACTTTATCGTATATAGTTTAAAAAGCTAATCCTGCTTTTCTTGCTGCCTCAGCAAGAGCCTTAACTCTACCATGATATTTATAACTGCCTCTGTCAAAACAGACGCATTTAATACCAACACTCATAGCCTCTTTCGCAATAGCTTCACCAACAACTGCTGCTGCTTTTTGGTTTCCACCATCAGTGACCTGATCTTTCAAAGCCTTTGAACCAGTGCTTGATGAAACAAGCGTAACACCTGCAACATCGTCAATGATCTGAGCGAAAATATTTCTGTTCGAACGGAACACCGACAAACGAGGCCTGTCAGGGGTGCCAACCGCTTTTTTCCGAACATGATATCGGCGTCTTTTTACTGCTTTTTTATAACTGTCAGTTTTCATAACAAATCCTATTTATATTATGCTGCACCTGAAGCGAATGCCTTACCAACTTTACGTTTTATATGTTCATCCGCATAACGAATACCTTTGCCTTTGTATGGCTCCGGAGGTCTTATCTTACGAATATCAGCTGCAAACTGTCCAAGAACATCTTTACTGACTCCCAAAAGTGTAAACTTCGCGGGAACCTCATTACCTCTTGTTGCAGGGACATCAATTTTAACCTTAACACCTTTAGGCATTACCATTTCAACCGGATGACAAAAGCCTACCTGAAATACCAGTTTGTTACCCTGCTCTTTGAGGTTATAACCAGTGCCGTAAATCTCCATCTTTCTTGTGAAGCCTTTGCTGACACCGGTAATTACGTTTGCAAGCAATGCACGCATAGTACCATGCATCTTATTGGCAAATTTATCCTCAGGTGTTTCATTTAAAACAGATATAACTGAACCGGCAACAACTACCTTAACAACAGGGTTACATTCTATCTGCAGTTCACCATTCGGTCCTTTGGCCTTGAGAACAAGACCCTTCTGCTCAACTGTTACACCGGCAGGAATATCTATTGGTTTTTTTCCGATACGACTCATTAGCTCACCGTACAAAGTATTTCGCCGCCAACTTTCTGCTGACGACAGTTATTATCACTCATTACACCCTTACTGGTAGATACTATGGAAATACCTAATCCAGCCAAAACACGGGGCAACTCTTCAGATCCTGAGTAAATCCTTCTACCAGGCTTGCTGACTCTCTTTACTTCATCAATGACAGATCCGCCATTTGCATCATACTTAAGTTGGATTCTTAATATACCCTGGTTGCCGTCATCAATCCGGTCATAGTCCAAAATGTAACCTTCAATCTTAAGCACTTCCGCAATACCTGCACATATATTGGAGGCCTTGACATTTACTGTCTCTTTGCCAATTCTTGCGGCATTACGTACTCTTGTCAACATATCAGCGATAGGATCGCTCAAACTCATAACTAAGCTCCACGTCAAATTATAATTTGCGTTTTTTTTATCAACTTACCAACTGGCCTTTTTAACACCAGGCATCTTACCTTCGTTAGCTAACTTTCTGAAACATATACGGCATATCTTGAACTTGCGGTAAACAGCTCTTGCACGACCACAAAGTTCACAACGTGTATACTGCCTTACACGATATTTCTGTTTCGCCTTAGCCTTATTTTCCAGTGCTGTGGTTGTCATTCAAACACTCCAAATTTATTACTGTCTTATTACAGATTACTTTTCCGGTTTATTTGCTTTTTTAAAAGGCATACCAAACAACTCAAGCATCTTCAGCGATTCAGTATCGGTTTTCGCCGAGGTAACAAACGTTACATTCATACCCTGCTGAGCTTCTACTCTGCTAATATCTATTTCAGGAAAAACACCCTGCTCACTCAGACCCAACGAATAGTTACCCCTGCCATCAAGGCCCTTACGATTCAGACCTCTAAAGTCCCTTACCTGGGGGATAGCAAGGCTGATAAGCCTGTCCATGAACTCATACATTCTGACTCCGCGAAGAGTAACTTTAAGACCTGTGTTGTCGCCCTGGCGAACCTTAAAGTTTGAAACACTCTTCTTGGCTTTACAGATAAGAGGTTTTTGACCTGAGATCATTATCAAATCTTTGATCGCCATCCCAATATACTTCTTATCCTGGACAGCTTTGCCGACACCCATGGAAATCACGATCTTTTCCATTTTAGGTACAGCCATCGGGTTAGGGTAATTAAACTCTTTAATAAGCTGCCCAACAATTTGTGTCTTATATAAATCTTTTAGTCTTGCCATTATATACCTACTATTAAAAGTCTGTCGATTTCCAACCGACAAATAACTGTTTTATTTTTTCCTGGCCTTCGCAACAACACCTATTTCGCCGCCATCACAAGATACTCTTTTCTTACTGCCGTCATCTGCGACTTTATAACCGATCCTTTTGCCTCTTGAGCTTTTAGGACTAACCGGCAGAACATTGCTTATATGGATAGGCTGTTCAATATTAATCCTGCCGCCTTGCGGATTTTTCTGTGATGGTCGGACATGCTTCTTGACAATATTATGCCCCTGAACGATCACCCTGCTTTTACTGGGGATAACACGCAGCACTTTACCAGTAGCACCTTTGTGGTCACCAGAAATTATCTCAACCATATCACCTTTTTTAACATGTAGGGCCATTTTTTTCTAACCGCCTGTTTTATCTTTAACATTTACAATAATTAAACTACTTCGCTGGCCAGTGAGATTATCTTCATATAGTTCTTCTCACGTAACTCACGGGCAACAGCACCAAAAATTCTTGTTCCAATCGGATTACCATCAGCATCGATCATAACTGCTGCATTGCTGTCAAAACGAACATAACTGCCATCAGCACGCTTAACAGGTGTCTTGGTACGAATAATAACGCATTTATGAACTTTCTTATCATCCAGCTGACAGTTGGGCAACGACTTTTTTATTGCTACACAAATAACATCGCCTATAGAGGCAACAGGTCTTCTCCTCTTGCCCTTGCGTGTACCGCTTCTGCCCAAAACTTTTATACACTGCGCCGACTTCACACCTGAATTATCAGCTATATCTAACATCGTTTCTTGCTGAATCACTTTTATTCTACCTTATATTTTAAGCCAAAGCTTATTTCTATCGTTAATCCTGCGTTAAACTCGAAACAACATCTACAAGACGCCAATTTTTGGACTTACTGATCGGCCTGCACTCTGAGATCTCAACGAGATCGCCAACATTGGCTTTGTTGTGCTCATCATGCACACCAAGAATAGTCTTTCGTCTTACATACTTACCATACCGAGGATGCTTAATCTTATAATTGATAGCGACCTTTATACTCTTGTCACCACTCTTGCTAATTACCTCAGCAGTTATAGTTTTAATTTTTTTATCCTGCATACCTGATTTCCAATCATAAATGAAGGCCTATAAGGGCCTGATCACTTTTTGTTTATCTCTAATTCACCTTCACGAATTACGGTCTTTAGCCTGGCAATATTACGTTTAAGATTAGCCACAGCGTTTGTATTTTCTAATTTTTCTGTAACAGACTGCGATTTAAGCTCAAACAACTGCCTCTGCAATTCTTCAAGCTTTATAAAACGCTCATCTGCACTCATTTCACGGTAATTGTCAGCCTTCATACAACCTGTCCTTCTTACAAAGAATGTCTTCTCTTTACAAACCTGCATCTTATAGGCATCTTGTGGGCAACCCTTATTAATGCCTGCTTAGCAATATCTTCCGGTACACCACCTATCTCAAACAAAATAGTACCGGGCTTAACACTCGCTGCCCAATATTCAGGCTCGCCTTTACCTTTACCCATTCTTGTTTCCAAAGGCTTGGAACTAACCGGCTTATCCGGAAAAACTCTAATGTACACTTTACCTTCACGATGCAAAAAGTGGGTAGCCGCCACACGACCAGCCTCTATATGCCGTCCTGTTATCCAATGAGTATCCAGCGATTGCAAACCATATTCACCAAAGGCAACATAGTTATTACGCGTAGCGTTGCCCTTCATTTTGCCACGCTGGCTTTTTCGGTGCTTAACTCTTTTAGGCATCAAAGCCATTTTTCTATCCTTACAATAAAGTAAAACTCAAATTACAAAATAACTCACCAAACATTTACTCAGTTTTAGCCTCTGGTGCAGCCTCTGGCGCAGCTTCTGGCGCAGCTTCTGGCGCAGCTTCTGGCGCAGCTTTTGGGGTAGCCTCTGGGGCAGCTTTTGGCACAGGTGCAGCCTTAGCTGCCGGACGTGCTCCACCCCTGTTAGAAGGCCTGAAACCGCCGCCGCCGCCGCCACCGCCACCTTTTCTCGGTGGTCTGCGCCTGCTTCTAAACTTGGCCTCAATCTTCTCGCCGAATTTACCTTTGTAAATCCAAACCTTAACACCGACAACACCATAAGTTGTCACAGCTTCAGCTAATGCGTAATCAACATTGGCATCAAGAGTATGCAGAGGAATACTTCCCAGCTTCTGGGTTTCGGTGCGAGCCATTTCAGCCCCACCAAGTCTGCCGCTACACATAATTTTAACACCCTTCGCCCCAGCCTGGATCGCATTTTCGCAATACTGCTTCATCGTTCTTCTGAAAGATGAACGCTTGCAAAGCTGCTCAGCTATTGCCTGACCCACAAGCACAGCACTTAGATCCGGCTCTTTTATCTCAATGACATTTACGTTAACCTTACGCGATGTCAAATCTTCAAGCTCTTCTCTGACTTTATCGACTTCACCACCCCTGGGGCCAATAACAACACCTGGACGAGCACTGTGCAAAGTAACCTTCACTTCATTGCGAGTGCGAACAATCTCAGTTTTGGCAACGGCGCCTCTTGGCATACTGCGGTTAAATTTCCTGTCGATAAAATCACGAATTTTCTGGTCTTCAACGAGGAACACGCCATAGTCAGCTTTCGAAGCATACCATGTACTCTGCCATCCGAGCGTTATGCCTGTTCTAAAACCAATTGGTGATACTTTTTGACCCATAATTTATTGCCTTATTTCTGTTAAATTACGCCTTCTTTCATTTATGCCTGAGTCACAGTTACGTGCACATGGCAAGCCGTCTTGCGAATTGAATGTGCCCTGCCTCTGTCTTTAGCTATCCATCTTTTGGTGCCAATCCTGATACCGGCATCGTCAACTCTTGCTTCGCTTACAAACAACTTCTCAACATCAGCTTCCTGCCCGTCAGCATCAGCAACTGCACATTTCAAAACTTTATCGATTGTCTCTGCTGCTCGCTTGTTTGTAAACTTAAGCACATCCATTGCATCCTGTACGCTTCGACCAACAATCAATTGTGAAACAAGTCTGGCTTTCCTTGCTGAAAACGGAGCATATCTGCACGAAGACTTCCAGACAGAAATATCATTGACATCAACATATAAAGCTGTTGCCAACTTGCGAATATCTTCTTTCCCCGGAAGAGGCTTAAAAAGCCCTTTTTTCCAATTCTTAACCGCAGATTTTGCCTGCTTTTCGCTAAGCCCGCCCCTTACAAGCTGACCAGCCAACTGATCAGTACTTATATCTCGTTGCTCACAAAGTTCTTTTAATTTTTTAGCACTTAACATAACCTATAACCTTTTTATTTCCTGCCGGAATGTCCTTTGAAAGTTCTCGTTAATGAAAACTCACCCAGCTTATGACCTACCATATCTTCGGTAACTAATACTTTATGAAACATTTTGCCATTATGTACCAGAAAAGTAAAACCAACAAATTCCGGTATGATAGTGCATTTTCTCGCCCATGTCTTTATCGGTTCATAGCTACCGGTATCAATATGTTTGTTGACTTTAATGAACAGCTTCTCATCTATAAATGGTCCTTTTTTTAGCGATCTTCCCATAATTTACCTTTTGAGTCCTTTGGGTCAGTGACTTATCTACAGAACCAACTGGCCCTGTCTCACATTCTTACGTCTGCGAATAATTCTCTTATTACTAATATTTCTTTTGCCTCTTGTTTTGCCGCCCTTTGCCGGAACACCTGTTGGTGAACAAGGATGACGACCACCATTTGATCGGCTTTCACCACCGCCCAGTGGGTGGTCTACAGGGTTCTGAGCTTTGCCTCTGACATGAGGCTTGCGTCCCATGTGGCGTTTACGACCAGCTTTACCTATTCTAACGTTCTGATGATCAGGATTGCTCACTCTGCCAACGGTGGCACGGCATTCTTTGCGAACCATTCTCATTTCACCACTTGGTAAGATCAAAGTTACCCAATTACCTTCTTTAGCTGCTATTTTCGCTGCATTACCGGCACCTCTTACAAGTTTACCTCCCTGACCTGCGATCATTTCCACATTATGCACTTCCAAACCACCAGGGATAGCTTCGAGAGGCATTGCGTTACCAACTTTAGGTTCGCAAGACATACCACTCTCGATAATTTCACCAACCTTTATGCCAAGCGGTGCAAGAATGTATCTTTTTTCGTCATCTTTATATTGAACCAGAGAGATGAAACAATTTCTATTCGGATCATACTCAACTGTAATTACTGTTGCGGGTATACCATCTTTATTACGCTTGAAATCGATTATCCGGTAGATTTTCCTTGCTCCACCGCCTCTAAAGCGTGAAGTTGTAACACCGTAATGATTCCTTCCACCATTCTTTTTAATACGCTTGCACAGCGTCTTTTCCGGCGTAGACGTCGTAAGTTCAGCGTAATCATTTACTGAACTGTTCCGGCGTCCTGGACTTGTCGGTTTATATATTCTTATACCCATAAAACTACTGCCTTTGCTTTAGCTGTTAAAACAAATCTATATGATATTCAGAATCAAGATAAACAACAGCTTTCTTCCAGCTTGAAGTTGTCCCAATTGCTCTACCTCTACGACGAGGTTTACCCTTACGATTGGCTGTCCTTACTTTATCGACCTTGACACTGTAAATCTTCTCAATCGCATTTTTGATCTGTGTTTTATTAGCCTTTTTATTAACTTCAAAAGAATACGCACCACGAACATTCGCAAAGTGCATTCCCTGCTCTGTAACTAAAGGCCTTATTATTACTTTAAAGTCATCCACATTAACACCTGTTAATTTTCACTATCGCTATCTTCATTTATCAAAGACATAAACGCGTCTTTAGTAAACAATACCTTCTGATGATTACATACATCACCAGCATTAAGATCAGTTACAGTTATAACATCAACTTTCGGTATATTTCTCACCGATTTGTAGATATTGGTATCCCGGCCATTGGTCATAACCAGACAACTGCGATCAATCTTAAGATTGCTGAGAATCGAGGCAAATTCACTCGTCTTGGGAGCCTCAAAATTCAAAGCGTCCACAACAACAACATTATCACTCAAAAGTTTGGCAAGAACCGCGGAACTGGTTGCAAGCTTTCGCTGCTTCTTCGGCATATCTTTGCCGAAATCACGAGCCACCTTAGCAAATGTAACACCACCACCGGTTCTCTTACCTGTTCTGCTGTTACCTACTCGAGCATTACCAGTGCCCTTTTGCCTGAACAGCTTGTGGGTTGAACCCGCAACCATGCCCCTGCTTTTTGTAGCAGCAGTACCAACACGCTTGTTGGCATGATACATGACTATAGCCTGCTTGAGCAGCGAATATCTGACTGAGCCGCCGAAAAGAGCCTCATCGACACTAATGGTCTCAATCTCTTTGCCCTCTTTATTGTAAACAGCCAACTTGATCATTTTAAAATTCCATTCTCCAATTTATCAGGCTTTTTTCGAACCACGAATAACAACATAGCCGCCTGAAGGACCAGGTATAGAGCCTTTAATTACTAACAAATTTCTTTCTTC
>Ga0075123_10001884_pt1 | contig 10372 bp, 16 predicted proteins | sample AntAceMetag02UKX_FD_69808 | JGI IMG/M metagenome (GOLD analysis project Ga0075123, IMG submission 69808) | Saline lake microbial communities from Ace Lake, Antarctica - Antarctic Ace Lake Metagenome 02UKX | ecosystem: Environmental > Aquatic > Non-marine Saline and Alkaline > Saline | place... | reverse complement strand
CAAGAGAGCAAAAATAAGCCTTAAATAATATGAACACAGACAAAGAACTAAGACAAAACATAGCTTCTTACTTTGCTCAAGTTACAATGCCCGGTGGTTATACTCATTGTTTACCTGAAACTTTAAAGATTATAGATGCTTATTATATCGGTAAATACACTGGGAGCGGTAAAGATACTAATGGAGAAGATTTGATATTTGAAAACGTAACTAAGCCGACTGTAGATGTAGCTGAAAAGCTAACTGATATTGATACTAAGCATATTCTATTCCTTAATGACTCAACTCCGGGGATTCGTTACCAAGTTTATAAGATGCAAAGACAGTTTAAACAGTGGGTTAAACAGCACGATTTAGGCGTTTTATTAAATGATATAGGACACAACTATCCTAAATATGGTCACGTTGTTATTAAAAAGGGCTTTGATAAGAAATGGAAAGTAGCTAAGATACAGAATTTTAGAGTAAACCCTGCTTATGAATGGTTAGAACAAATGCCTTGGGTGTATGAGATTAACGAAATGGACAAGGCTGATATTCTTAGTATGAAATGGAATGGTGATTTAGGCTATATTAAGGATTCACTCGATACTTCCTTTATTGTTTATGAGTGTTATGAGAAGAATTACAGTGGCGAGGGTAAGAAATGGAAACGATATATCCGAGCAGGCGTATATCGTAAGAATACAGGGAGCGGTGTTATAGAAACTACAGAGAGCCAATATACTAGAGGAAAATCAGACTATCTCCCATCAATTATCTTACACGAAGACGAATTAAATGATATTAAGGAAGTTTATAAGGAATTGAAATGGGAGAAAGTAGATGGTCGTTGGTTAGGTCTAGGCTTTAGTGAATTAGTATTTGACGAACAAGTACAAACTAATACTATTTGTTATCTTAGTGGCAAAGCAATGTTTCAAAAGGCAATGCACTTGTATTACACTAAAGACGAGAGCGTGATGGCTAATGCTATTGATAGTTATGACTTCGGACAGATTATCAAGACTTACGATGCTATTCAGCCAGTCAATATGTCTAATAACGCTGATATAACAGCTTACAGGGACGTAGGGGCTAGAGTTCAATCGTTAGTATCTAAAAAGACTCACAACACTGATATAGCAATGGGCGAAACTCTACCAGCCCAAACTCCTCTAGGTCTAGGACAATTACAGGCATCTTTAACAATGTCATTCTTTGAGAAGAAACGTGAAGTTTTCGGCTTATTTGTGGTTGATTTAGTAAAAACTGATTATATAAAGGAATTTAAAGCAAATAATAAAAAGGAACATTACGTTATATTCCCTAGGACAGCCGAAGAGTTCGAAATAATGGTACAGGCTTACCTAGAGGAATTTAGAACAGATTTGCTAGTAAAGACTAAAAATGAAACTGGTAATATACTCCCTTGGGATGAAGTAGAGCGTAAATCTAAGTTAGAGGAAGAAAGAATTAGGACTAAAGGAGAAGTGGCATTTAAACAGTTGGATAAAGCTTATGAGAATATTGATGTAAATGTAGATATTGAAGTTACTGGCGAGGGGACTGATGTTAAGACTAAACAAAGTATTTATCAGTTTGCTATGAGTACACTAGCTTCTAACCCCCAGTTAATGCTTAATGCTACTACTAGAGAGTTATTTTTCAGACTACTAGAACAGACAGGCGAAAGCCCAGTTAAAATGGGATTATTGAGGGAAGCTGTAGACCCTAATCAAGCACAGCTACAAGCCCAACAGGTGCAGGGAGGGGGCCAAGTACCACAATTAGCAGGAGCAACAGCAGGAACACCTAATTTACCTGATGCAGAACCAAATATATGAAATTAACAGAAAAAGACAAAAAGATGTTTGACAGTATTAAGCAGAATGAGATTGGTAAATGGTTAGCAGATTACTGTGAGAGAGTACAGGCCCATATGTGCGATTGTAGATATTGGGATGGTGATGTAGACAAAGAAGCCGGTAAGCTTGCATCAGATAAGATTGATAAGTTAATAATTGGGAAACTAAAGAACATAAACAAAAAAGGTTCTTTACCCAGTTTTAAATAATAATTGCTGTTAGGTGAGCAGATGTGACCTTAATAGCGTGAAAACAATGTCAGAAGACAAGAAAAAACAGCTTAACCCAGATGAGGTAAAAGCTAAGGTGGTGGAAGATTTAGGAATAGAAGACAATTATGACAACAGTGCTATCATTGAAAAAGCTATTGCTAAAGAAACCGAACACCAAAAAGAACTTTCCAAAGCTATCGACAAAAAGGCTGAATATCGGCAACAGTTGGTAGATAAAGGCGTAATTGATTCAAAAACTTTTGAGCCTATCGGGAAAGAGCCAGACGGCACTCTTAAAAAACCACAGGAAACCCCTGATTTGAGTGTTACAACTGTTCTTAAACTTCAAGAAGAGGGCTTTGATGCCAAAAACATTCGTGCTATGCAAGAGGAAGCCAATAAACTTGGCGTACCTGTTGATAAATTAGCAGATAATGAAACTTGGGTACAAGGCTTTAAAACAAAAATCGAAGCAGAAAAAGAAAAAGACAACATTCAAGGGGCAACTCCGACGTCTGGTGGCAAAGTTATTGTTGGAAACGGCAAGACTTATGCTCAAGTTGTGACTGACCCGAACGCAAGTGGTGCTGAAAAGCAAGATGCGTTTGATAAGCTTAACCAAGCCAGAACGTTAAAATAACATAAACTATGGCTTTTGGAGCCCCAGCTGATGCTTACACAAATGCGGATACCGCCGCGATGATTCCAGAGAAATGGTCACCTATCGTTAATGAACCTAAATATGACGATTTGACCATTTTAAACTTTGTAACTGATTTATCTGCCTATATGACAGATGGCGGTGATATTGTACACGTTCCTGATATTTACACCAATGAGTTTTCTGTTCAAACACAGGCTACTCAAGGCGCTGCTATCACTGACGAAAGTGTAGCTCAAGTAGATACTTACTTAACTGTAAATCTACACAAATACGTCGCGTTTTTAATGGGTGATTTGACCATTAAACAAATAGCTACTAAATACGCTCTTAATGAAAAGTATGCTACAGAGTGTCGCAAACTATTATTAGGTGCTATTGAAACCTCTTTGTTTGGTCTATGGTCATCTATTACCACTAACGCTTTAGGAGATACTGCTACTGTTATGACCGATTTAGAAGTTAGGTCTGCTGTATCAGCTTTAGATACCGATAATTTTGAATTAGACCAATGTGCCTTTTTCATTCATCCAGTAGTTTATTGGTTGCAATTAGCAGGTATTTCAAAGTATTATGATAGTTCATTAAATGGCAAACCATCTGTTATCCGTACTGGAGCTTTTGGTGCAATGGCATCTAAGAATTATAAAGGTACTTTGTATGGTTTAGACTTGTTTACTTCTTCAAGGGTTGTAAAATCTTTGGAAAGTTACAGAAACTTATTGTTACATAGCTCTGCCTTTGGTGTAGCTACTCAAACAATGGGTGGAAGTCAAGTTAGAGTTCAAGCTCAATATAAACTAGAGAATATCGGTATGCTTACTGTAGCTGATACTATGTATGGCGTTGCTATGCTTAGAGAACCTGGTTCAGTATTGATTAATGCGAACGACGACGCACAAACTAGCTAACGTTTATTAATTCATAATATTCGCTTATTAGCCCCACAGCTCTCTGAGGTGGCTAATAAGAGAGCAAGCGAGTATGAGTATAGAAGAAGAAAAAAAGAATATAAAACTTGATCGCTCAATGAAAGCCCCTTACTTCTTTAAGAGGACAGGTGATGGATATATCTTTGCTGTAGACGAGATACAGGCTTGGGAACATATCAGAGGACAAGGTAACTGGGCTAGACGTGACTTTGTTTACTTAGGACATTCAGACGGCTTAACTTATAAGAAAGTAATGCGAGAAAGTGCTAATGAACGGAAAGAATTACAGAAAGGAATAGACCAAATAAGAAAAGATATTGTAAAGTTCCTTAAAACAGAAGAAAGATTGAGATTCGAAGAATTGCTAGATGATACAGACGTAAAGGTTAAGAGGGTTAAAACTTTGGTTAAAGAGCTAGAGGATAAACTTGAGCCACTAGAAGCTAAAATGAAAGATTTTGCTAATTTGATTCAGACTAAAGCCTTTAATGCCGAATTGGAAATAGCTAGTTTGAACAAAGATTTGCCTCAAAACCAAAATGTTATAACTCCTGGTGGTAACCGGGAAAAGATTCTTAAACAAATGGCTTTATGAATAATAAAACAGCAAAAGAACTTAGACGAATTACTAAGTCAATCCCTAAAGAGTTTAAGGATAAGATTACTAAGAAAGTTGATAAAGCCCCTGTTCTAAAGGAATTATACGAAAAAGCCAAGGAAGATAAAAACGAAGAAGCTATTAAAAAGTTGGGGCTATTGAAGAAAGCAGGTTACTTAGACGAAAAGGAGGAAGTAGTTGACGAGGAAATAGTTAGTCAAGTTAGTAAATGGCTTGATGAGCAAATAGAGCGTTCAATTAAACTGGGTAGATTACCCGATAAAAATAGTGAAGAATATAAAAAATATGTTGAGAAATATACTAGACAAAGTTCTAATAATGAGAGCAAAAATGAAGTTAGTCCGGAACACAAGGAAAAGTAACGCTGATAATCTAGTAATGGTTAGTTTTTACAAGAGTGTTAAACACGAAGATGAAAAGGCTGATGCTGATAGAGAAATTAAGATAGCGAATCTAAACAACAATATCGCTTTCAATGAAACCTTTATTAAATTTATATGCGGATAATTGGATATGGTATATGTGGGGCAGATGAAAAGTATTTAGATAGCACCTTACAATGTTTTAAGAAGTTATGTGACGAAACTATTATTTGTCTTAATAACGCTACTCAAAAGGACTTAATTGAAAGCTATGGATTTAAAACGATAGTAGATAATCGAGAATGGGGGAAAGAACAGTGGAGGATTAAGGAAGATTTTATTAAAAGCGTTGTTAAACTTAAACCAGATTGGCTTGTATGCCTTGATATGGACGAGGTAATGGAAACAGATAGAGCCACGCTAGAAGAATACGCTGGTAAAGGTGGTATCGGATATTACTGTTACTTGATGAATTTGATTGGCAAAGGTTACTCCCAGATATGGTCATTTATGAATATAAGGTTTTGGCACTACATAGAGGGAATGGATTTAAGTTGGGAGCGTAAAGCCTTGCATTGTGGATTAGCCCCTAAAGTAGTATATAGCCAAGCTAACTATGCCCCGATTATAGTTAAGCATTATGGGCTTAAAACCCAAAAAGATAGGGATAAAAAGATTAAAAGGTATGAGAAGTATGACCCTGATGCTAAATATAAAGCTAGAAGTTATTATAACTTTCTTAAAAAGCCTGATACTAAACCAATTAATAATAAACAAAAGGAAATAGAGGCAGAGTGCAAAGACCTTTATTTTAAAGAATACAAAATTATGTCAAACAAAAAACAAGAATTTTACTACATTAAAACTAAAGACGGAAGAATCCTTGATATACCAGCCGTTCATTTAGAAGAAGAATTGTTAAGAGGTTCTAAGCTTATCTCTAAAGACCCTATAAAAGTTAAAGGCGGTGCAGTTAAGTCTACAATGGTAGATATTGAGCCTACTAAGGAAGACCCGATTAAGGAAGTACCTAAACTTAAAAAGAAAGTAGTTAAAAAAGATGTCAAAGATAACAGACGTAATAATCGTAAAATATAATCTCGAAGCTTACGAGGCTGAATGTGTAGTTAGTGTTTTAGAGAATACAGAGGATAGAAAAACACCTTATCACTTAACTATTTATGATAACTATGAGAAAGACGAGAATTTAAGCGTAGTTTGGAACAGATTGATTAAGAATAGTACAGCCGATTATATAATGCTCTTGAACAATGACACTTTAGTTAAACCTTATTGGCTTAAAAAGATGCTACAGGCTACTAGGCAAAAGAAGTTTGGTGCTGTAGGGGCGATAAGCAATAAAGCAGGAGGACATCAAGGAGGTTGGGAGAAGTCACCGCACAATGAAATAGTACAATGCACAATGTTATCAGGGTTCGCAGTATTATTCCCTAAGAAAGTATGGGAAGAATTAGGAGGATTTGACGAAAGGTTTAAGCTATATGGTGAAGATAGTGACTTTTTTACCAGAATGAGAGAGAAATATAACCTTTATACCCATTATGGAGTCCATATATTCCATTATAAAGCTAAAAGTACCGAAGAAGCAGAGAAAAGAGGCAAAGACATTAAGGCAATCCAAAGAGAAAGTGCTAATTTATATCAAAAGAAGTTAAGAAAAACACTATGAATAAAGAAAAATTTAACAAAATAGTTAAGATGGCTACTGAAAGCAAGGTAGTAGTAAGAGCGAAACCCATTATTCTTGGTACGTTAATCACATTTCATCAAGTAAAGACAGGCAAATATAAATTTGAAATATTGTGATTTATACCGCTATAACAGGAAAGTTTGATAAAGCACGTAAGGATATAAAAGTATTTAAAGCCTACAATCAGTTTAAAGACCAACGCAGGAACGCTAAAATATACAAAGTTCTATCACATTTATATGACAAAGATAAATATAGTGTTTGGGTAGATGGAAATATATATCTTAAACACCCGATAGAATATTTTATAGAATTGTTAGGTGATGCAGACATAGCTTGCTTTCCCCACCCTGAGAGGGTAGATTTGTACCAAGAGGCGATGTTTTGTAAGATGTTTAACAAAGACACCACTAGCGTTATAAACAAGCAGGTAAGGCGATATAAGGGCATTACTGGATTATGGGCTTGTGGGGTGATAATCAGACGTCATACAGACGAAATAAAGTGGAGGAATGAGCAATGGTGGGCAGAAATCTGTGCAGGTAGTATGCGTGACCAAATTTCTTTCCCTTATGTGTTTGGAGATATAGTAAAAACATTACCAGCAGTCAATTTAAAAGATAATAAATATTTTAAAAGATATGGGCATTAAATTAAACATAGGAAGCGGAAAAGATATAAAGCCCGGGTATGTCAATATAGATATTGGAGAATATGGGCAACAGATTACTAGAGATATAGAGAATAATTATTTGCCTTTTGACGATTGTAGTGTAGACGAAATACAAGCGGAGAGCTTTTTAGAACATATAGACAATTTGTTCTTTGTGCTAGATGAATGTTGGAGAGTTTTAAAACCTAGTGGCTCGTTGATAGTTGTTGTACCCGATGGTGTATCAATAGCCCCTGACCATAAGAGATATTTTAATAAAAAGTTTTTTGATACTTATATAACTACCGGTCCAAAAAGATATTCCTTTACAGATAAACACTGGAAGTTAGTTAAATATAGTGATGACCCAGTAATACACGCCACTTTAACCCCTATTAAGAAGAATGAAAGGGCTAAGGGAGATAAGTTAAATTTGGGTTCAGGTTCTTTACATAAAAAAGATTTTATAAATACTGATATAGTGAAACCTTGCGATAAGATTATAGACGTCACTAAAGGCATACCTTTTGAAGATGACCGCTTTGATAGAATTGAGGCTAATAATTTACTAGAACATTTAGACAATACAGAGTTTATGCGGATTATGAATGAGGTGCATCGGGTATTAAAGAAAGATGGCGAGTTTTGGTTTAGAGTACCCGACGCTTTACACTGGGCAGACGGAGCTTATGGTGACCCAACTCACAAACGTTTCTTTGTGCCGAGGTCTTTCAATTATTTTACACAGACAAGCACATATAGAAACTATGGTAAAAGTTATGGGTTTAAGGAATGGCGACAGTTATCATTAAAAGGTGACGATAAGTTCTTTGAGTGGACTGGTTCACCAGTAAAGCAATGATATTAAGAGATGACGATATATATCTAACTAAAAGCCCCCGATACGATATTATCTATTATGATTTTGATAAGTTTAAAAAAGCACACAAACTTTTAAAAGGACATAAACATTACTTAGCTATTATTGCTAGCGAGATTGATACTTACCCTGAACTTACTGAATATATATTAGCTAATAAAAAGGACTTTGGTTTCGGAATACACGGATGGGAACATAGCGATTACCATCGCATACCAAATATAGAAGAAGAATTGAAACGAGCTAAAGATAAAATTGAAGAAACTTTTGATACAGATGTTAAATGGTTTTTCCCCCCTTGGAATAGATGGGGAGAAAAGACAGAGCAGGCTTGTATCAATTTAGGGATAAAGTTAGATAATAATTATACCCAATTCCCAGATATCAAAAAGGCTGATACACTATGCTTTCATTATTGGAACGATAAAGAAGTAAATGCTCTAGCAAAATGGCTACAATCCTAGTAAAATATAAGAAACCTGAATGGGGAATGATGATGCAATCAATGATTATTGCAGGGGCAGAAGTAGTCGAATTAGGCGAAGACCTTACAAAATATGACGACTTATTATGGTTTGAATCGTCACCGCCACCAGTGAAATGTGGTTGGTGGATGTGTGACTTACGTGACCCTAAAATGATGGATAGGATTGATACAAAGGCTATTTTCTTATGTAATAAAGAGTATATAAAGGACTATAAAGAACATTTCGATTGTCCAGTACACTATATGCCTCAATGTGGGTATGACGCCCCGATTGAAAAGGGTAGAGAAGTCAAAAGCGATATTGTTTTTATAGGAGGAATGACCAGTGGTTTCCATATAAATAGAAGCGAATATGTAAAAGCTATCAAAGGTTATAATCTTTTACATATTAAGAATGAAAGATTTACTAAAGACCAAAAGTATATATACAAAAACACTCCGATTTCTTTAGCAATATCACCTCAAGCAGAGGGCTATACATCGAATAGGCTTTATAATATATTGTCTAGTCAAGGCTTTTGCCTCACGCTGTACTTCCCGGGGATAGAAGATTTATTTGAAAATAAAAAACACTTAGTTTGGTTTAAAAATAAAGAAGAAATGTTGGAACTTATCGATTATTACTTAAAGCATAAAAAGGAAAGAGATGCGATAGCTTTGAATGGTTATAAAGAATATCAAAAAAAACATACTGCTAAACATAGATTAACTAACATTTTTAAAATACTATATGACACTAACTAATATAATGGCAGACGCAAGGTATAAGGCTACAGGGTCAAATGCCGATACTTCTTTTGCTGACGCTGACATAAAACGCAGTATAAACACATACTTGCATCAAGTTAATCAAATAGCTATCCAAGCCGGTGGTAAGACTTTACCTTTTGGGGAGATAGTAAAGATTAATACAGTGGCAGGACAGAACGAATACTTATTGACTGATACAGATATAAACTTACTAAGGACAAATAATGTTTTTGTAAAGTCGAAGACAGCCAAAAGTTATGTTCAATCAAAACCAATAGATGTAAAGGAGATAGCTGACCCCGAAGACTTTATGCCCAGTACGCCTAGACATTACTTTTTAGAGGATAGTCTTTTTATCTTCTATAGTGCTGATATTTTAGAATGTACTTCGGGAATATTAATATATTGCCAAACAGATATTACAGAATTAAGTGCTGATGCTGATTTACCTCAAATACCTGAATTTATAGTTCAATATGTATCTTTAGGGGCAGAGGCAGATTATACTCACGCTAACAGTTTATTCAGCAAAGAGGATAGAGCAAGAAGCCAAATGCTAGCGTTAGAACCAATGATAAAAACACATTACGCTAGACGGAGTGATATTATACCTAAACTTTTAAATAACTTTAGAAGACCTAAATAAATGGCTACTAACCTAGACCCAAGAAGTAAACCAACTACAAACTTAGTTACTCGGACTAAACCGCAGACAGCTCATTTGTGGTCGCCTGAAAATACAAGTATTTGGGATGATGATACTTATCCTTGGCAAGATGACGAAACTATTAATAATACTGATTTAAAAGCGAGGACTAAACCTACTACTAATTTAACAGCTAGAACGTCAATATGAAATTTATAAAAAAACTATTCGATTATACCCCTGCGATAGCTTTAACAGCATTGTTATTGAGCGTTGGGGTTTTTACTTTGGTATTATCTGATTATTACTATGAAAAAAACCCTCAAGAAGTTATGGGTTCTGTATTAGTCAATACTATGACTGGCTCTACCTCTATGGCTGTTTTAAACGCCAAATTTGATGCCTTAGACGTGTTAGATGCCACAATCCCTGGTGATACAGGTGATTTGAGCGAGGGGGCTAATTTGTACTATACAGTCGATAGAGTTAATGGAAGGATTTACGCTATAGTGGGGGCAACAACTTCTTTACCTAATTTAGATATAACAGAAAGCCAGATAAGCGATTTAGACCATTATGACGATACAGACACCGCGGATTATATAAATGCTTC
>Ga0075123_10001882_pt1 | contig 10376 bp, 11 predicted proteins | sample AntAceMetag02UKX_FD_69808 | JGI IMG/M metagenome (GOLD analysis project Ga0075123, IMG submission 69808) | Saline lake microbial communities from Ace Lake, Antarctica - Antarctic Ace Lake Metagenome 02UKX | ecosystem: Environmental > Aquatic > Non-marine Saline and Alkaline > Saline | place... | reverse complement strand
GATTTAATAATAATATTCGACATGGAAATAAAACGAATTATTTATACAACAAACCTCGAAAAACCGACCTATGATCCCATTGAATTATTGCTTGGAATGAAAGAAGCAGGCCTTAAAGAGGTAATGCTTTTTTCCGAGGGCCTATCAGAGGGGTTAAAGGGTAGGTTATCTGAAGAGAAAATCGGCCTCAAGACTATAGATGAATCCGGAGCATTTGTACCTAGAATATTGGATTTGGCTGAAAAGGAAAACGCATCACTTATAGTTGCCCATTTGAAAAGGGAAAAAGGTAGGCTTCTCAGGAGATCTGCAGAGAGAAACCTGATAAAGGATACACATACCCCAGTTCTGTTGATCCATGAAAATGGCAACGAAACTGACTATCGTAAAAAAGGTTTGTTCGATAATGTAATACTTGCGACCCATTGGTCTGATTCTGCCAGAAGGGCATGGCTTTATATTGTAGGTTTAAAGAAAATCTTAGGGGTAGTGGATATAGTTTATGTGTTAAATGAAAAGCCGACTGTCAAGGAAATCAGACAGATTAAGGACAGGGTTGAAGAGATAAGGCAGATATGTTTAGAGGAAAAGATAGACGCAGAATCCCATATCTATGCAGGAAAGACTTCGGAGGAGATATTGCTGGCAGCAAAAGAATACGACGCAAGCCTTATAATAATGGGGGTAAGCTCAAAGAATGCTATTGAAAAAATATTTTCCGGTGCTGTGCCTTTCTCAGTTGCGGAAAAAGCCCCTGTTCCTGTTTTGATTATCCCTTAAATGAAGTATAATCAGGAAACTTAATATGGAAGTCACTGTACTTATTCAAACAGCAGATAAGGCCTTTGAGATACTTGAAAAGGCCAGGAATGAGGCAAAGGAATTATTATACAGCTCTGCTAAGATAACGAGTGAGACAAAATCCTTGGAGGATAAGCGAGCGGCAGAGGCCTTTCTTTCCGGAGCTCAACATAAAAAACTGGCAATAAGGAACTACACCTTGACATTTTTTTTATTATTCGGTTTTTGGATTTTGCTTTCCGGGCGTTTTGATTTGTTTCACCTGACCCTTGGGGTATTATCCTGCCTGTTGATTTCTTACATGTCTTATGATCTGCTGTTTGCCAATGTAAGGATTGGGGACATAAGACTTATGATTAAAAGATTCTTTGCCGCCGGACCTTGGTTTTTAGGCCAGATTTTTACAGCAAATCTTCATGTTGCATACCTGGCCCTTTCTCCAAAAATGCCTATTGACCCGGCCATAATAAAATTTAATACAAAATTGGAGAGTGATATATCTTGGGTAGCACTTGCGAATTCCATTACCCTTACGCCGGGCACTATCACGATTGATATTAGAGATGGGGAGTTTTTTGTCCATGCCATTGATAAAAAGGTTGCCTCAGATCTTGATACTGGTGAAATGGAAGATAAAATAGCCCATGTCTTTATGGAGGCGGACCATGTGTATATACAGGACACTCTTGATGTGTCCAGGATATTCGGGGCGCTAAAATAACAATTTGATTAGCCTTTCACGCCTGAACATATAATTCAATGACCTGATTACAAAAATTATACATTAATCATTGACTATAAAATAACGAAGGATTATGAAAGCTAAGAAAATCAACAAGCGCCATATTGATAGAGAAAACAGACCTGAGGCTTCCATCCTTAGAAATTAAACCTGTATCTTGATTAGCAGGGAGAATATGACAAGAGTAACAGATGATATTATAATAAGGGCAGTATCAAGGATAATGATTCCATTTATCCAGCTTTATGCCCTTTATGTTATTATGCATGGTCATCACAGTCCAGGTGGAGGGTTTCAGGGGGGAGTTATTCTTGGCGCAAGTTTTATACTATACCTTATAACCCATGGTATTGCGGATACAAAAATAAGAATGTCCGAGCTGAAGGCCGGCCTGCTTAGCTCCTTTGGTTTATTAATATATTCCGGAATTGGACTGCTTTGTCTTATCCTGGGGAGCAATTTTTTAGACTACGGAAGACTTTCCGTTATATTGAAAGTTATACCGGCTCAGGCAAGGTCCCTAGGTATACTGGGTGTGGAAATTGGAGTCGGAATAACCGTAATGGCGGTTATGTTCTCTATTTTTTTCGATATATCTACAGGGGGAATTGTTCCGGAAGATGAGGGAGATTAAGAAAGAAAATGGATAACTTTTTCTTATGGCTTGGGATGGGCCTGTTCGTCCTTGTTTTGCTTTGTCTTTATCGGGGAGTATTTGGTCCGGGCGTTCTAAACAGAATTGCCGCCATTTCCGCTATTGGCACCAAGACATTGATTATTTTACTCTTGATGGGATTTATATACCATAGGGTGGAGATGTTTGTAGACATCAGCATGGTATATGCGCTCCTCAATTTTATAGGAACTGTTACAGTGGCGAAATATTTGGAAATGAGCGGGGAGATTTGATGAATATCATGCAAGCATTTTCCATACTTTTTCTTTTAGGAGCCTTCTTTTTCTTTTTAGCCGCAACAGTAGGGCTTTTGCGTTTTCCGGACTTTTACACCAGACTTCATGCCACAGGGAAAGGGGATACCTTGGCCGTTCTTCTCGCCCTGATAGGACTGAGTATTTATGAAGGGTTTTCTTTTACAAGCTTGAAGATTGTTTTTATAGCTGTTTTTATGTTTCTGGCACAACCAACCTCTACTCATGCTATTTCCAGGGCAGCCATGCGATGCGGTTTAGAGCCATGGGTGAAAAATAAGGAGAAAAAAAATGATAGTGCCCTTTGATATTATGATTTTACTTTTTGTTTTAATATGTGCCGTTGCTGCTATCTCTGTAAAAGACCTGCTAAGCGCTGTTATAATCTTAGGCGCCTATAGTTTTCTTATGTGCCTTTTGTGGTCGGAAATGGGAGCGGTTGACGTGGCTTTTACCGAGGCATCTGTAAGCGCTGGTATTGGAACAGTTTTATTGATAGCCGCAGTGAGTAAGACAAAAAGGAGGAGCAAGGATTGAAGATTCTAATCCTTTTTACAGTAATTGTTACAGGCATGATACTTATTTACGGAACTCAGGATATGCCGGACTGGGGAGACCCTAATTCTCCTGCAAGCACTCACGTCTCTCCAAGGTACATAAAAAAAACAATGGATGAGACAGCCACACCGAATGCAGTTACATCTGTGCTGGCAGACTACAGAGGATATGATACCCTGGGAGAAACAACGGTTATTTTTACCGCCGGAGTGTCTTGTATTCTAATATTGAGGGTAAGGAAAAAACGCAAAAAAAATAGTTAATTAAATATTACCAATAAAATTTAAAGAATAAATGAACCAAAAATGTTTGATTTTATATTAAATAAGTATAATTACTGGATTTATATTGTCCTTATGATGATTGGATTTTATGCCATGATTGGAAAAAAAAATCTGGTAAAGAAAATAATAGGAATGAACATATTCCAGACAGCGATCATTCTTTTTTTTGTCTCTACTGCATCAAAGAAATCTGCTACTCTGCCGATTATTGAACATTCCCACGGTCATGAAGAGCATGCCATCCAGGTTGCTTCTTATTTGAATCCCTTGCCCCATGTGCTTATGCTTACAGCTATTGTGGTTATGGTCAGCACCTTAGGAGTGGCCCTGGCCATATTGATTAAGGTTTACAGAAGATACAACACATTAGAGGAAGACGAGATCTTACAGTTCAAAAAATGATATCACAATCCCCTGTTCTTATTATTATTATCCCGCTTATGTTTGCCTTTATCACCCTTATATTTGGGTGGTGGAAAAAGAACCTTTGCTATCCGATTGTATTGATTGCGCTTTTCTTATCTTTTCTTGCATCCCTTAATACATTAAATACGGTTATTGCAAGCGGAACAATCCACTATCGTCTTGGAGGCTGGAGTCCTCCCTGGGGGATAGAGTATGTTGTGGACTATCTCAATGCATTTGTGCTGGTGATTATTTCCTTTGTTGCCTTGACTGTGGGGGTATATTCAAAAAGAAGCGTAGAGCAGGAATTACCTGAGAAAATTGTCTTTTTCTACGTGATGTTTCTCCTGCAGGTGACAGGATTATTAGGGATAGTAATTACTGGTGACGCCTTTAACCTTTATGTTTTTTTGGAGATAGCCTCTTTAGCGGGATATGCATTGATAACAATAGGTGAAGACGGAGCGCCTTTCGCCAGCTTTAACTATGTTATCTTTGGGACTATTGGGGCCTGCTTTTATTTGCTCGGGGTAGGCTACCTTTATATAGTAACCGGTTCTCTTAACATGGCAGATTTATCTAACATTCTCCCCGGTTTATATGGTTCCAAGGTGGTGCTGGTTGCCTTTGCATTTTTTTTGGTAGGAATAAGTATAAAGATGGCACTTTTTCCTTTACATGTGTGGCTTCCAGATGCCTATACCTACGCCCCATCATCGGTAAGCGCCCTGTTGGCCCCCTTAATGACAAAGGTTGGGGCATATATTTTAATTAGAATCATGTATACGGTTTTTAAGCCTTATTTTGCCATAGAAATGCTCCCGATAGCTTCTATTCTGACCTGGATGGCAGTAGCCGCCATTCTTTATGGTGCAGCAATGGCCCTGGCCCAAGTTGACCTGAAAAGAATGCTCGTCTATATATTGGTAAGCGAGGTTGGTTACATTACATTAGGTGTGGGACTTGGAAACAGGGTTGCTCTAACCGGTGCAATACTCCATATACTAAACGACGCCTTCATGATGCTAAGCCTTTTTCTAATTGTAGGCGCTATCATGTATAAATATGGCACCAGAAACATTTCACAGCTAAGGCATATACATAAAAAAATGCCATTTACAATGGCGGTTTTTGTCCTTTCTGGGCTCTCTGTGATAGGCATTCCGCCGACGTGTGGTTTTTTTAGCAAATGGTATCTTATTCTTGGTGCAATTAAAGCGAATGGATGGGTATTTGTGGCCGTGCTGCTGATAAGCAGCCTTTTAAATGCAATACTTTTTTTCAGGGTAATAGAAAATACCTACCTCGAACCTAAAGGTGAGCTTGAGCATGATAGTGAAAGTTTTAGTGAGGTCGTTACTATTGATGAGGTCCCTTCCAGCATGCTTGTGCCAATACTGGTTACAGGGGCAGGAATATTGATACTTGGGGTAATGAGCGGTAAAATTATTTCCGCCATAATCCAGTATGCTGTTCCTGCATATTTTTAAAGATAAATGAAGGATTATTAATGGAGGAAATTGTTTCCATAAGGCCGCTCTTGGCTGTTCTTGTAACCCTTGTAGCAGCGCTGCTTATTGTATTTACAGGGGAAAAACATAGAAATCTTCGGGAATTCTGGACTATTGCAGCGTCTATCATCAAGTTCACTATTGTCCTTTCGATGGTTCCGTTTGTTTTAAGCGGAAAGACGTTGGAATACACCATAATTTCCCTTACCCAGGGGGTTTCCCTCCAGTTCAGGGTTGATCAATTCGGCATGTTTTTTGGTGTCCTGGCCTCAGCATTGTGGATTCTTACGTCTGTGTATTCCATAGGTTATGTCAGGGGGCTAAATGAGCATGCCCAGACAAGATACTTCTTCAATTTTGCACTCTGCATTTCTGCAACTATGGGAATTGCATTTGCAGGTAACCTGCTCACCCTTTTCATTTTCTATGAGATCCTTACAGTGGCTACTTATCCACTGGTTATTCATAAAGAAACCGAAGAGGCAATACGTGGAGGAAGGAAATATCTTGTCTATACACTTACAGCAGGGGTGGTCATTTTATTTGGTATAATATATATTTATAATCTTACCGGGAGCCTTGATTTTAAGCCTGGCGGGTTTCTTTTAGGTAAAGGCCCATCAAATGTGCTTGTATTTTTATTTGTTATCCTTATCTTAGGTTTTGGCGTAAAGGCAGCTCTAATGCCCATGCATGAATGGTTGCCAACTGCAATGGTAGCGCCCACACCTGTTAGCGCCCTTCTTCATGCAGTTGCAGTGGTTAAGGCCGGTGTTTTTGGGTGTTTAAGGATTATTCTCTATGTCTTTGGGCCAACCCTTCTCAAGGAGCTTGATCTGTGGTTAATGTTGGCATATTTTGCGGCATTCACTGTTATTGTGTCAGGACTCTATGCCCTTGGACAGGACAATCTTAAAAGAAGATTGGCTTTTTCTACAATAAATAACCTTGCTATAATAATAATGGGGGCTGCCTTATTAAGCCCAAGTTCCATAACAGGGAGTATATTCCATATAGGCAGTCATGGATTTATGAAGATAACCCTGTTCTTTGTTGCAGGGGCCATATATGTTAAGACACATAAGGAAAACATCAGCCAGTTGGATGGCCTTGGCAGGCAGATGCCGCTTACATTTGGGGCTTTTGCAATCGCATCTATGGGAGTGGCAGGAACCCCGCCGGTTTGCGGGTTTATCAGCAAATGGTATCTGGCGATGGGATGTCTTGAGGCCAAAGAGGTAGTTTTTCTCTTTGTTTTACTCATTAGCGCCATATTAGATGTGGCATACTTTTTTCCTATCATATTTAATGCCTTTTTTAAAAGCCCCCAAGAGGACGTTAAACCGCATTTTGATGAGGCGCCTATGAAGATGGTTGTTCCCCTGATGATAACATCTATTGTCTCGCTCATACTGGGAATATTTCCAAATGCCTTTTTTAATTTTTTTAATTTAGCATCCATGGCGGCAGGAAAGATACTGGGAGGGGTATAAATGTCAAAGAAATTGAAATATTTATTTTTTATCTGCATTGGTCTAAGCATTGTGGCTGGTTTTTTCATCACCCATGAACATGTGCATTTCTGGTGGGAAAAGATACCGGTCTTTGATGCAATCTTTGGATTCTTGGGATGTATTATAATTGTGGTTGGATCAAAGGCATTAGGGCATAGATGGATTCAGAAAGATGAGGATTACTATGATTGATGTAGTACCCCCAGCCTTTATATTTATTTTTGGGGCCTTTTTGCTGCCTTTTCTTCGTGAAAGGAGGCTCAGGCAGTTTTTTCAGCTCCTGATCCCTGTGATAGCCTTTATAGATCTTCTTTATATGCCTAACGGGACCTACTGGGTTTATAATTTTCTTGGTTATGATCTTATCCTGGGCAGGGTCGATAAGTTAAGTATGGTTTTTGGTTATGTATTTGTTATTGTTGCCTTCCTGGGCATGATCTATGCCCTTCACATAAGGGAATTCGGACAACATGTAGCGGCCTTTCTGTATATTGGAAGCACACTGGGGGTGACCTTTGCAGGCGATCTTTTTACCCTTTTCGTTTTTTGGGAAATCATGGCTGTCTCATCCGTGTTTCTCATATGGTACAGGAGAGACAAGGCTGCGCTTGATGCCGGATTCCGATATATTATGGTTCATATATTTGGGGGCTGTGTTCTCTTAGCAGGTATAATTATACATATAGCAAATACTGGGGACACCTACTTCAGTGTTATAGAATATGGAGGGCTTGGCTCTAAATTCATACTTCTTGGTTTTATTATCAATGCTGCGGTCCCACCATTTCATGCATGGCTTTCAGACGCATACCCGGAGGGAACAATAACCGGTAGTGTTTTTCTGACTGCCTTTACGACCAAAAGCGCTGTGTACGTGCTCCTGAGGGGCTTCTCAGGGGTTGAAATCCTTATTTGGCTCGGGGCCATTATGGCTATATATGGTGTAGTGTATGCAGTTCTTGAAAACGATATAAGAAGACTCCTTGCGTATCACATTATCAGTCAGGTAGGATACATGGTCTGTGGTGTAGGGCTGGGAACTGAAATGGCGATAAATGGTGCAAGCGCACATGCCTTTTCCCACATTTTATATAAAGCCCTGCTCTTTATGGGTATGGGCGCGGTAATCCATGTGACAGGCAAGAGAAAGATGACTGAACTACAGGGCAGAGGCCTATACAAGAAGATGCCTATTACTCTATCCCTTTACATGATCGGCGCTTTTTCCATATCGGCTGTGCCGCTTTTTAATGGTTTTATAAGCAAAACCATGATTGTTGCTGCAGCAGGCGAGCTGCACAGACCCATAATACATCTTTTGCTGCATTTAGCATCTATAGGTACATTCCTTCATACCGGCCTTAAGCTTCCTTATGGCACGTGGTTTGGTAAATCCAAGGGTGAAACAGATATAACCGAGGAAGAGCTGGAGGCTAAAGAACCGCCTCTTAATATGCTTATCGCTATGGCAATGGCAGCATTATTGTGTATTATTACAGGTGTTTACCCTAAGGTCCTTTATGACCTTCTCCCATATACAGTTTATTACCATCCTTACACGCCGCAGCATGTGCTTTCGATGATTCAGCTATTACTGCTTACTGCTGCTGCATTTTGGCTTTACATAGACAAGCTTGGAGGTGAGCCGACTATCAGTGTTGATACAGACTGGTTTTACAGGAAACCAGGGGTGTTTATCCTTTGGCTGTGCAGCCATCCATTGCAGGATATTAGGCTTAGATTGCAAAGGGCTTTCACCGGGGTAGTAATCAACGTTGCCGGCCTAAGTAAAAACCCGGTATTAATTCCTGAGATAATCGTGAGAAATATCCAGTTGAAGATTTACACAATGTTCTATCATAATTCTGAACCACCTGAGGATAACATAAAAAAGATTAACGAAGTGAAATATAAAATAAATGTGCTAAAAAAAATCAGTTACAATGAACACATCTACAGAAGGCCTATAGGCGCTGGTGTTCTTTTAGCTATAGTATTTCTATTTCTTTATGGTTTGATCTATTTTATTAAGCAAAATTAGCCTGTTGTAATATTTTAGGATACTTAGTGTGGAAAAGATTCTTAAAAGATTATTTTTAATTTTAGCAGCGTTATCTATTCCCCTTGGATTCTTCGTTGAACATGAGCACGCTGTCTTTTTTTGGCACAGGATACCGTCCATTGAGGCGATTTTTGGGTTTTTTGGAACCTTTGTATTAATACTGGCCACTGCAATATTAACTTCATTTGCCCAAAAAAAAGAGCATTTCTATGATTAATCCATTTCCCCCTGCATTTCTTTTTATCCTTGGGGCAGTCCTCATTCCCATTCTGAAGGGGAAACTGAAACAACTGTACCTTCTCATGATACCGGCAATAGCCTTTTTAGATATTATAAAACTATCTCCAGGCATGAGCTGGTCATACAGATTTTCCGGGTATGACCTTGTTTTTTGTAATGTCGACAGACTAAGTCTGATAATAGGATACATATTTGTAATAATAGGGTTTTTGGCTATACTTTACTCTATTCATGTGAAGGAAGACGGTCAGCACATTGCAGCATTCCTCTATATAGGAAGCTCTTTGGGTGTGGTTTTTTCCGGGGATTTTTTTAGTCTTTTTGTCTTCTGGGAAATTATGGCCGTGGCATCTCTGTTTTTGATATTGTATCAAAGAAAAAAGGAATCCCTTGGCGCCGGCCTTAGATATATTTTAATGCACATAATAGGCGGATGCAGCCTTTTGGCAGGTATTATTATATATACTATCAGTAAAGGGTCTATTGCCATTGGCATCATAGAGCCTAATGCCGCATATTGGTTTCTGCTTTTAGGAATAGGATTAAATACGGCCTTTATACCCATACATACATGGCTGCCGGATGCTTACCCTGAAGGAACTATCACGGGAAGTGTTTTTCTTTCAGTCTTTACAACAAAAACAGGGGTCTATGTGTTGGCCAGATGTTTCCCAGGCGTTGAATTTGTGGCATATATGGGTGGCATTATGGCCCTATACGGTGTTGTATTTGCATTACTTCAAAATGATGCCAGAAGGCTTCTTTCATACCATATCGTGAGTCAAGTAGGGTACATGGTTGCAGCAGTTGGAGTGGGAACAGCCTTAAGCATCAATGGAGCGGTAGCCCATGTCTTTAATCATATTTTATATAAGGCCTTACTTTTTATGTCTATTGGGTCGGTTATGTATATGACAGGAAAAAGAAAATTAACCGAAATGGGAGGTTTGGCAAGGTTTATGCCTGTTACAACTATAGTATGTATTATAGCTGCCCTTTCAATTTCCGGCGCCCCAGGATTTAATGGATTTATTAGCAAGGGTATGATATTAGCATCTGTTGCTGAGGCCCACAGGCCTATATTAGAGATTATGTTAACCCTTGCCTCTGTAGGTACGTTTCTCTCCTTTATAAAGCTTGGCTATTTTGCATTTTTTGCAAAAAATTATGACATGAAATCCAAGGAGTCGCCTGTTAATATGCAATTGGCAATGGGGCTAACGGCCTTTGCATGTGTTCTTATTGGTTTTTTTCCAAAGATACTGTTTCACATCCTTCCCTATCAAGATATACCGTATCATCCTTTTACTCCTTCACATATAGTCGGAG
>Ga0075123_10001880_pt1 | contig 10384 bp, 9 predicted proteins | sample AntAceMetag02UKX_FD_69808 | JGI IMG/M metagenome (GOLD analysis project Ga0075123, IMG submission 69808) | Saline lake microbial communities from Ace Lake, Antarctica - Antarctic Ace Lake Metagenome 02UKX | ecosystem: Environmental > Aquatic > Non-marine Saline and Alkaline > Saline | place... | reverse complement strand
GGACGTTGTTCCCTGTATCTTTTTAAAAGAAGATTTTTGTATATTTTTCAGTCTATCCAGAATGAATAAAAGTAAAACTTGAATTTTAACTTAACCAAAAAAACAAGGCTTAGTTTTGATTATTAAGGAAATTTTTCCAACGCAATTACATTCTAAGTCTGGCTTTATTTATTAATGGCTTAAGTTAATTTAGTAAATAAATAACAAATAAATATAAAGATTCCATTTATTGAAACCTATATAGAATAATAGTGTATTGAGACTTGGTGAACTAAAGCTAAAAGTCTTTTTATAAAAAAGAAGGACTTTTTAAATTAATGACGTATGTTATATATACATATAGAAATGATTTTGTAAAATCTGAAAAAATTTCACTTTATTTGCAATTTGTTTAAAAAGATTATATAATTACATTCCACTTTAAAATAAAACTTTTTCAACAGGAAGGTGACCAGTAAGGAAAAACTTCAAAAAAGCTGAAAAAGGTACACTATCCTAAAGGATAGGCCGCAAAGTCATGGGTCTAAATCACTTTTAGTGACATGACTGCCAAACTGCCTTCTTTTTTTATTTTCAAAAGATAAAAGGGATAGGCGGTTTTTTATTCGGCATTAACAAAATGATTTGACCTACTATCATGCATAATGGGCAAGCGAAAAATTATTTAGAACATTTTAAAATTCGAAAAAATTAAACATAAGTTAATAAAAAAATATTTAGAAAAATAATCAAGTTAGTATTTGTAAAAATCTTTAATTTTATTAAGCATTAAAATTTAATTTGCCTATAAAAACACACATCAATAAATTCGTGATTAACTAAAGCGAGAAAGCACTTAAAAATTCAAAATACATCGGGATTTTCCTTATTGTAAATTTTTAATGAATATAACACGCGAGGAAATTTTAGGAGGCGTTGCTTTAGAACGATAAAAATTACATATATTTCTAATTTTGAAGCAAGATATATAAAAGAAAAAGCCAGCCTGTCTCCATCCAAAAGAATACAGCGGGCTTGATAAGAGCCGAAGTTCTACATGTTCCCTTAGCTCTTGTTTATTATAGAAAATATAGTACAAAAAAGAAAAAGTATAACAAATAATCTATAAAATTAATCAAGGACATTAAAGGTTTGGCTCTTGTTGGAGTTCAAGTCTTTTTTATTAAGATAAAAGGGCGAGAAAATATGAAATATATACATCAGATTGCAACATAGTAACTTTTAAAAACTTACTTATTGAGAATTCAAGAAGAAGTGGAGTTGATTTCAAAGACTCTGATAAATTGGGGATGTAATAATATAGCACTTACCGATGGGAAGGTAAATTGGAATGGTTAATAATAAAAAAGTAAATGAAAAGCTAATAATGAATATTAGGTCAATACTTTTTATAATTTGGGTTATCGTAATCCTATCATTTCTAATTGTTAATTACGTACCTTCAGTGAAAGCAGCAGTTATTCTTGCGACTACCATAAAACCGGAAACGTTTACGGAGCTATATTTCGAGGACCATTTATCTCTTCCCAACAAAGTTGCTTTATTCAAAGAAAATAACTTTAAATTTGTAATCCATAATCTCGAAAACAAAGATATGGAATATCCCTATGAAGTTTATATAGATTTAAGCGGAGAAAAACTGATAATTGACAAAGGTTCTGTTTTATTAAAAATCAATGAATATAAAACAATTACAGAAAACTTTGCAATTACAATTCTAATTAATGAACTATTTCAATTGCAAAGACTTAAAATTATCGTAAATTTGGTGAATAAAAATCAACAAATTCATTTTTGGATAGGGGAAGAATGAAAAAAATAACAATAGTTACCTAGGTTCTATTTTAGCAATTCATTGTTTTTCTGATGGCATTGTAGCTAATCCGAAAGTTGCACAAATCGTTCTGTTTTTGGAGTCAGAAAATAGGCATTTATTTGGATTTTACTCACTGAAGGGTTTTTTTGTTAAAAAAACTTTCAATTAATGTCTAAAATTGATTCTTTTAGGGAATAATATAATTAGAGAAATGTATATTTCAAAATATTTTTCCAAAAAAGAAGGACTTTTTAAATTAATGACGTATGTTGTAAATACAAAAGAAATAATTTTGTAAAACATGAAAAATACACTTTATTTGCAATTTGTTTAAAAACATTATATAATTATAACCCACTTTAAAATAAAACTTTTTCAACAAGAAGGTGACCAATTAGGGAAAAACTTCAAAAAAGCTGAAAATGGTACACTATCCTAAAGGATAGGCCGCAAAGTTATGGGTCTAAATCACTTTTAGTGACATGACTGCCAAACTGCCTTCTTTTTTATTATCAAAAAATAAAAGGGATAGGTAGTTTTTTACTTTATTTAACTTCATACTCTGTAGACCAACAGAAAAATTAATAACTGCAACCCGCCTTAAATAGTAAAAGGGGGCGATGTTTCTTGATTTCATTAGAGTTATATAAGTTAATACCTCAATCTTATATTAATAAATTGAAAAAAGTTTATTTTTATATAAAACCATCCATGCCCTTCTATGCCAATAATTACTTTAACTCTTATCTTTGTAGTTTTGCGTTCTTACTGTGATTCTGCCAAAGAACTAAAACTACATAACCGAAGAAGTGGAAGATGTGGAGAAAATCCTATCTGATACCTTTATAGGGGAAGATAGAGTATACCCCTTAAAGGATAAATTCTCGCTTTCGCGCGAATGAAAGAAGTGGAGTGGATAAGATGCTGGTAAAGCCAGAATAACTTTACTGCCTTCGTAGATAGTGAATTTCTAAGTTTAATTAAAATATTTGACTGTCGGTCTATTTATTGATATTCTTTTAATAAGAAAACTTGTTTGCTTTGATAAATTTTTTAAAAAAAATATATAATATTTACAAATTAATGTCTAAAATTGCTTACTTTAGGGAACATAATAATAAAGAAGAAATTTTTTATCCTAATATAAAAAAGATCATATTTACCCGGAGGTGAATAATATAGAAAATATTCCAAAAAGTTGAAAAAGGTAAACTACCCGAAAGGATAGGACGCAAAGTCATGGGTGTAAAGTACTTAAGTACTATAACTGCCAGACTTCCGGCTTTTTGTTTATATAGACTAGAATGACACACTTAACGTATTATATAAACGAAAAAGGTAAACTACCCGAAAGGATAGGACGCAAAGTCATGGGTCTAAATCACTTTATGTGACACGACCGCCAGACTGCCGATTTTTTTATTTTATAAATAAAAAGGACAGGCAGTTTTTTATTTGAAGTTCGAGATATCCAGGAATTAATTTTGTCGTACTTTTTTAAATAATTAGAATACCCAGGGAAGTTTTAGGAGGTATTTCTTTTAAGCGATAAAATATTCATATGCTCCAGCTTTAGATATAAGATATATAAAAAGACAAGCCCGCTTATCTTGACCAAAAAAATGTCGCGGGTTTGAAAAGAGCCGAAGTCCATCATGTTCCTCTAGCTCTTAATTTATTCTAATAAAAGTATATATAGTTGTAGTCAGAGAACAATATATTTTTGAAGTTAATTGAGAATACTAGAGGCTTGGCTCTTATTGGAGTTCAAGTCTTTTTTTATTAAGAGTAAAACAAAAAAATAAGAATATAGCTAGATTGCACATTATCATTTTTTGAAAATACTTATTAAAAATTCAGAAAGAGTTGGATTGTTTATATGCGTAGTAACAAGCATAGCTATAGATAATTCAAAAGCAAAAAATAATAGCTAAACAAGAGTTTTAATGAAGGTTATAAAACTCTTGTAGTAAGCATAATTGTACTAGCAATCATATTGACTAGGGAAAATTATTTGGAAGTAAATTCCAAGAGGTTTTAATAATAATGTATTTATGGAAGGAAATACTAAACTGAAATGATTAATAATGAAGAGAAAAACTACAAATTAATAATGAATATTAGGTCAATACTCTTTATAGTTTTGGTTATTGTAATCCTATCATTTCTAATTGTTAATTACATACCTTCAGTAAGAGAGGCAGTTGTTCTGGCTACTACCGTGAAACCCGAAACGTTTACGGAGTTATATTTTGAGGACCATTTATCTCTTCCAAATGAAGTTACTTTATTCAAAAAAAATAGCTTTAAATTTACCATCCACAACCTCGAAAACAAAGATATGGAATATAAATATGAAATTTATGTGGATATGACAAAAAAAAGAAAACGGATGATGGATAAAGGTTCTGTTTTAATAAAAAACAATGAATATAAAACAATTTCGGAAGAATTTACAATCACAATTCCAATACAAAGAGTAAAAGTCGCTGTAAACCTAATTAGCAAAAGTCAACAAATTCATTTTTGGATGGGAGAAGAATGAAAAAAATAATCATAGTTGCCCTGATCATAATCGCTAAAACTATTTGCAGGAGTATTTTTATTACAACAATTCAGACTTAATTTGGTTTTTTTATTTTATTGGATATAGTTTGATTTTTACTTTTATGATATTTTATATATAGAAAAAGCAATTTTAGATATTAAATATATTTCTTTAGTAATTTTTATTTACAAAGGAGAAAAAAACAAGATGGATCATTTAAAAGATACTCCCAAGACAACCAATGTGATAAAAAATGCGAAAACAGAGAAGTCCGCGGAGCTAGATTTAGAGAATCGTTTATCTCCTTCATATCCGGATAGAAGAAGTACAGAAAGGAGAATAGAATCTTCATATCTGGATAGAAGAAGTACAGAAAGGAGAATTAAAGATAGGAGAATTTTTGATAGGAGAGTTTTTACTAGGAGAAGCACTAAAACTAGTAATATTAAAAAAATTACAGTTCTAATCCCTTGCCATAACGAAGAAAAAGGTATTGGTAAAGTCATTGACGGTGTTCCTACTGCAAAAATGGCCTCTTTTCACTATACAACAGAAATTATTGTCATCGATAACAACTCAAGCGATCATACCAATGAAGTTGCTCTAGAGAAAGGTGTTAAAGTAGTTACAGAAAAAAAACAAGGTAAGGGCAATGCCTTAAAAGCCGGCTTTAGAAATATTAGTGGTGATACTGATTATGTGGTTATGTTAGACGGAGATAATACTTACAAATCCGAAGAAATTCTCAGACTTATTGAACCTCTTGAGAATGGTTTTTGTGATGTAATAATCGGCTCTCGACTTGAAGGAAAAATAAATGATAGCTCTTTTAGTTTATCTCATCGATTAGCAAATTGGTTCTTTACCTCCTTTGTTAGGAGATTTTATTTAGTAAACATTACCGATACCTGCACTGGATATTTTGCTTGGAGAAAAAGCATAGTTGATATACTCGCCCCGCATATAAAATCAAGTGGTTTTGCTATTGAAGTAGAGATGATTACAAAAATGGCCAAGCTTGGATATGAAATTTATTCAGTTCCTATAACTTATGATAGAAGAGAAGGCTATTCAAAACTTTCGCCAATTCTTGATGGCATAAAAATTACCTGGATGTTATTTAAAAATTTGATGTGGCGACCATCCTTTTCTGATAATAATAACAAAAAATTTTAAAAGTTATTTAAAAAAATATTGTAAAGAAAGAAATAAGTAATATGAAAAAAGTAGACGCATCAATTATTATCCTTACTAAAAATGCAGGAAGTATTTTTAAAGTAGTTTTAGATAGGGTATTTTCGCAAAATTATACATCCTTTGAAACGATAATAATTGACTCTGGGTCAACTGATGAAACTTTAGAGATAGCCAAGAAATATCCTTTAGAAATTGTCAGAATAAAATCTTCGGAATTTGGTCACGGGAAAACAAGAAACTTGGGAGCAAAATTAGCAAAAGGTGAATACTTAGTCTACTTAACTCAGGACGCTATACCAAAAAGCAAGTTATGGTTAGAAGAATTGTTAAAACCTTTTAGAAATAAAGAAGTTGCAGGCGTGTATGGGTGCCAAATCCCGAAAAAAGAAGAAAATACACTTGATAAGTTGTTCTCTTTGGTTCTATATGGACAAAAAAAAATCGAATGGACTGTAGGTTCATACAATCTTGGGGACAATATATTTTCTGACGTAAACTCGGCAATTCAAAAGGAATTGTTATTAGAAAATCCTTATAAAAATGACATTATTGTCAGTGAAGATTATGAATGGGCAAACCGTATTATGTATAAAGGATATAAGGTGATTTATCAACCAAAAGCTGAAGTTATTCACTCACATTCTTATAATTTATACTCACTGTTTAAAAGAAATTTTGATATTGGAGTTTCTTATAAGTATATAAAAAATTTTAATGACAATGTTGGGTTTTTAAAAAAAGGAACCAAATTGTTTGCAAACGAAATAAAATGTTTAATAAAAGTAAAAAAAGTTTACCTTTTGCCTATTGTTTTTACGAGAGATATTATTAGGTTTATAGCAATTAATTTGGGAAAAAATGAATCAATATTTCCAAAATATATCAAGAAACACTATTTAAGCGCACAAAGGTGGTATTGGGTATGAAAATTGCAGAAGTTGTATCAGTTTTTCCACCCTATTTTGGAGGCATGGGAAATGTCTGTTATCATAACGCTCTTGGATTAGCTAAATTGGGACACGACGTTACAGTTTTTACATCAAATTATCCAAAAGTTAGATATCAATATCCAAAAGAAATAAAAGTAAAAAGATTAAATTATTTGTTTAAATTTGGCAATGCGCCATTCTTACCGAAATTATTGACGTTACATGATTATGATGTCATTCATTTGCATTACCCGTTTTACTTTGGTGATGAGATTATATATTTCATTTCAAAAATTAGAAAAATTAAATATGTTGTTCATTATCATATGGATGTTGCTGGAAAAGGAATAGCAAAATGGTTTTTCGCGATACACAGAAAAATAGTAATGCCGTTTATCTTAAAAGGTGCGAGCAAAATTATTGTTTCGTCCCTCGACTATGCCAGATCATCTGTATTAGCAACGATACCTACTATTGAAGATAAAATTGTAGTTATTCCGAACGGAGTTGATGTAAATAAGTTTAAGATACGTAAAAAATCAACGGCACTACTGGAAAAATATAATATTGGTAGGAAAGAGAAAATAATTTTATTTGTGGGTGGTTTAGATAGACCTCATTACTTTAAAGGTGTCAATATACTTATTAAGTCATTTGCGAATATATGTATTAAAAATTCAAGATTATTAATAGTAGGTGACGGTGACTTAAAAGACACATATATGCAAATTGCTAAAGATATCGGTATTGCTCATAAAATAATTTTTGCAGGCCGTATAAACGATAAAGAGTTACCTAACTATTTCTCTCTCTGTGATTTCTTGGTATTACCTTCTATAGATAGAGGTGAAGCCTTTGGTATGGTTTTAATCGAAGCAATGGCATCAGGAAAGGCAGTTATTGCAAGTAACTTGCCAGGTGTTCGATCAGTAGTGAGCCATAACAATGATGGGTTGCTAATTAAACCTGGTGATAGTATAGATCTGCGAAATAAAATGGAATACTTGCTCAAAAATACAAGAATTCGAAATAAATTTGGTAGAAATGGCAGAGAAAAATCTGTAAGACTATATTCATGGAATGTAATATCAAGAAAATTAAATAAAATTATGGCGACATCAGTAAAATAGAAAAAATAGAAAGTAATAAACTAGTTGACTTATATAACTAATCTAAATTATTTGTTTTACCTTCAACTGGGATCCAAAAAGATTTTGGTATTTGTTCTATTAGAAGCGTTGGTCTGTGGAACACCTGTTATTGCAACTAATATTGTAGGTATTACGAAAGAAATAAAGGATAATAAATATGGAATAATAATTCCGTGCAATGATGCTAAAAAGCTTGCTCAATTAATAATAAGAATTATAAAAAATATCAATTTGCAAAAAAAAATGATAATACAAAGATAAATTATTAATACAAGATAAGTATGATTGGAACAAAAATGTAAAAATAGTGGAAAATCTCTATTTGGAAGTCATAAGGTTAAATTATCAATAATTATTCCAAACCATAATTCTTCTAAGTCTATAGGAGATACCTTGCACTCTTTGATTGATCAGAGAGTGCCCATATATGAATTAATTGTTATAGATGATGCCTTTATGGATAACACTTTGGAATATGAAAAAAAAGTATCCAATAAGAATATTCAAGATTTTACGTAGCGAGTTTGGGCACGGTAAAACAAGAAATTTAGGGGTAAAACTAGAAAGGATAGAATATTTGATATACATAACCCAAGATGCAATTCCAGCTAATAATAATTGGTTAGCCAATTTGCTAGTTAACTTAAAAAAAGAAGATATGGCTGGAGCGTTCGGTAGACAGTTGCTTAATAAACCTGCTTACCCGTTGGATGTTTTTAATTATTACAAAGTTTATCCAAACAAAAGAAGAATAATTTCGACAGACATCGTTGGAGTTACTGAAGAAGTAGGAGAAAATAATTGTAGAATAATTATAAAATCAAAAGAATCGCTAGCTTTAGCAGAAATAATAATTAAAATATTGGAAAATCCAAAATTAGCTAAAAAAATGGGAGGGAGAGAATGGAAGAAAGTTGGTTGAGAGTAAGTATGGTTGGAAAAGTATCTCTAAACAGATTGACAATATTTATCAAGGAGTAATTTTATGAAAGAAATTGATGCTTCTATTATATTATTAACCCTAAATGCCGGGGAAAAGTTTAGGAAAGTATTGAAAGCGGTATTTAATCAAACATATAATAATTTTGAAGTAATAATTATCGATTCTTCTTCTATTGATAACACTTTACAATACGCAAAAAAGTATCCAATAAAGATAGTTAAAATTCCTCGTAGTGACTTTGGGCATGGCAAAATAAGAAATTTAGGAGCAAAGCTAGCACGTGGGCGATACTTGGTATATCTAACTCAAGATGCGATCCCTGCTGATAATAATTGGTTGGCTAACTTGCTGGTTAACCTAAAAATAGAGAATGTTGCCGGGGTGTTCGGCAGGCAGATACCAAATATAACGGCTAATCCGTTGGATTTTTTTTGTATCAAGGAGGATTTTCCAGAAATCAGAAAAATTATTTCTATTCAGAATTACAAACAAAATAACGTAATCTTTTCTGATGTTAATTCTGCAGTTAAAAAGTCAGTTATATTAAAATATCCATATCCGGAAAATGTTCTTAAGAGTGAAGACTTGGGTTGGGCGATAGATATAATTAAAAAAAACTATAAACTTATATACGAACCGACGGCAGCTGTAATTCATTCACATAAATTTAGCTTAATTAATACTATTAAACTTAACTTTGATCAGGGAGTTTCGTTTAGTCAAATTTATCAACACGGAAATTCAACCTACCTCATGTTCAATAGCAAGAGAAGATTTATCAATAAGATTAAGTATTTAATTAAAAATTACAAGTATCACTGGATATTAATTTCTTTTGCAATCGACACAATAAAGTTTCTATTAATTACGTTAGGGAAAAATTATCAACGATTACCAGTATTCTTATTAAAACGTCTTAGTAATTATCCAAATTACTGGGAAGAGTATGTAAAATAATCAAAAATGATATCATGATAATTAAGGGAATATTATTACTTTTATAGATGCTAATTGTGTGCCTGATAAGAATTGGCTAATCGAGTTGACCAAACCAATCAGTGACGAAGCAGAAAGTATTGTTGCTGGCTCTATTAAATCTATTGGTAGGAAATCTATATGGGATGCTGAAGGAAAAAAGAATAAACTTAAATGAGTATTAGGCGAAGCCCCACCATGAACATGGCATTTAAAAAAGAAGTTATAAAAAAGGCTTTCAGATATGGAGAGGCATGGGGAAAGTTGTATAATAAACATCTAGGTAGGTGGAAAAAATTATTTTTCTACGATATGGTTACGTTAATTTACCCATTGTATATTATTTTTCCCTAACGGTTTTATGACCAGTATTATCCTTTATTAATATTTGATATAATAATAAAAAATATTAAAAGACAGATATTGAAAGTTGCCTTCATGAGTTTGATCTTTGGTTTCGGTATTTTAAAAGAATTATTTTTTCTAAAAAAATGGAACCAACAAAAAAGATATCGACAATCAAAGTTAGAGAAGTAGGATATGGTTTTCTCTCGGACATGTTCGTAAAATGTGTTAAGTTGAAAAAAGGGTAGGAAATTAAAAAATGCACATGACAAAGAATAAAATTTTTTTTGGAATTTTGATCTTTGGACTAATTGTAAATCTTTTAGCCATTTTTGATATTCAATACCTCTATCTTAGAGCAATTTTTTCTTTTATCTTTCTGATAACTATTCCTGGTTTGTTAATCATGCTAATGCTCAAAGTCAGAAAAATTGGGTTCTGGGAATATTTTGTTTATTCGATTGGCTTAAGTATTGCTTT
>Ga0075123_10001879_pt1 | contig 10384 bp, 12 predicted proteins | sample AntAceMetag02UKX_FD_69808 | JGI IMG/M metagenome (GOLD analysis project Ga0075123, IMG submission 69808) | Saline lake microbial communities from Ace Lake, Antarctica - Antarctic Ace Lake Metagenome 02UKX | ecosystem: Environmental > Aquatic > Non-marine Saline and Alkaline > Saline | place... | reverse complement strand
AAAGAAAGTTCCAACGGCAGCTCCAATTAAAATTGTTGCCAATATTCCGTTGATAAGCAAAAAAGTATCAAAAGTTTTTTGTCCTAAAAAATTATTAGCCTTTGTACGATATTCGTAAGATACAGCTTGAATAATAAAGCTAAATAATAAAATCATCCAAACCCAGTATGCTCCTCCGAAACTTGTTGAATAAAACAAAGGGAAAGAAGCAAAAAATGCTCCTCCGAAAGTTACAAGAATAGTAAATGTAATTTCCCATTTTCTTCCAATGGTATTTACCAACAGCGAACGTTCAAGCTTTATTTTTCCTACTTGACTAATTAGTGTTTGTCCACCCTGAACAAACATCATAAAGACCAACAGTGAACCCAATAGTGAAATAATTATCCACCAATATTGTTGTAATGCGAGATATGATAAATTTTCAAACATAATTAACTCCTTTCTTTTTTAGGTCCTAATTTGATTTGATGTAACATTATTTTTATTTCGGCAATCAGCAGAATAGTAAATAATCCCGCAAACATCCAGAATGTAAGAACAACAGTTCCTGTATTAAGATGTGAAGTTGACATCCATGTAGGCAAAATATCCTGTATTGTCCATGGCTGTCTTCCTACTTCAGCAACAACCCATCCTAATTCCGAAGCAATATATCCCAATGCTATCGACCACATTGCCAATCTAAGAAACCATTTTCTTTCAGTGATTTTGTTTTTTATAGTAAAGAAAAGGACAAGAGAAAAGAACAAAATGAAATAAAATCCTAATCCAACCATCACATGAAAGCTGTAGAAAGTTATCCCCACATTCGGAATAGAACTTTCTTTATCTGGCAAAAAGCCATATCCAAAATCTTTATAATTATCCTCAATAAGTTTTAAATTTTCGGCAGCAGTTATACTATCGTTGGCTTTTTTAGCTTTTTTATATTTTGCTAATGAACTAACGGCAATCTTCCCTTTTTCCATCCTTTCTTCTGTTGACTTGATACCATATTTTTCACTTCCGTAAATCAAATTATTTATTCCGGGAACAAAAGTGTTGAAATTTCTGTAACTCAGATAAGACAAAAGTTTTGGGATTTTAAGAGCAAAAATATATTCATCTTCATCGCTACCAATTTTATAGTTAGGTTTTGTTATTCCAACAACAACGAGTCCTGCATCTTCTTCGCCATTGTATAAGCCTTCCATTGCTGCTAATTTCATAGGCTGTGTTTGTGCGACATCATAAGCAGAACTATCGCCGGTAAACACAAGAGATAATGAAGATAACAAACCAAAAACAGCAGCAATTAAAATACTTTTTTTAGCAAAAATAATATGTCGTTTTTTTAATAAAAACCAAGCACTAACTCCAATTACAAACAATGAACCTATCACATAAGAATTTGAAATAACATGCAGGAATTTATTAATTGCTGTAGGTGAAAACAAAACTTCCCAGAAATTAGCCATTTCGTTTCTTGCAGTGTCGGGATTAAAATGCATCCCCACCGGATTTTGCATCCATGCATTAGCAACTAAAATCCATAGTGCTGAAATATTGGAACCAATAGCAACTAACCATGAAGAAATCATGTGAAATTTCTTGCTGACTCTGTTCCATCCAAAAAACATCACTGCAATAAATGTTGATTCAAGAAAGAAAGCCATAATTCCTTCAATGGCTAAAGGAGCACCAAAAATATCACCCATAAACCACGAATAGTTTGACCAGTTAGTGCCAAATTCAAATTCAAGAATTATACCTGTTGCTACTCCGATTGCGAAGTTTATTCCAAAAAGTTTCATCCAAAACTTAGTCATGTTTTTCCATTCCTGCTTTCCTGTTTTATAGTAAATCGTGTGCATAAATGCCACAATAAACGATAAACCAAGGGTGAGAGGAACAAAAAGCCAGTGATAGATAGCCGTCAGGGCGAACATTGCTCTTGACCAGTCAACTAATGCAAAGTCAATTCCATTCATTATTCAGATTTTTGGTTAGTAATTGTGTTAATTATATAATTGCTTTTTTTCTCGTCAGAAGAAAATTTGGTATTTAAAAAATTTGGAAAGAAAAATAGCTTCAATATTGCAAACATTATAAACAGTTTTATCAAGATTATTAGCCAGAGCTTCCTGCTTAATTTGCTTTGATTTTTAAAACCATCAACATAAAAATAATATATGTTTTTTAACAGTTTCATTTTTTCTAAATATAATTAATTGTAATTTGGTTTTAGTTTTTCTTCTGCATTCTTTAATTTTACCCCAAGGCTACATCTAACAGCATCATCAAAGAAAACCCTAACATTGCCCCAATAGTAGAAATATCATTATTCTTATTTAATTGTGATTCAGGAATTAATTCTTCTACAACAACATAAATCATAGCGCCTGCAGCAAATGAAAGGGCATAAGGTAAGAAGTTTGTCATTGACATAACTGCTATTGCTCCAATAACACCTGCGATAGGTTCAACTACGCCTGATAATTGACCGTACCAGAAACTTTTAAATCTTGAAAGCCCTTCTCTACGCAAAGGAACCGAAACTGCTGTTCCTTCAGGAAAGTTTTGTATTCCAATTCCTATTGCAAGAGCTACAGCACCTGCAATCGTTACTGAAGGTAATCCTGATGCTACTGCACCAAAAGCAACTCCAACTGCTAATCCTTCGGGAATATTATGTAATGTAATTGCCAAAACGAGTAAAACACTTTTTTCCCAAGAAGTTTTGATGCCTTCAGCTTCCGACATCTTATTACCGAGATGAAGATGAGGAATAATTTTATCAATAATCCATAAAAATGCACCTCCGATTAAAAAACCCGTAACAGCAGGAATCCATGGTGTTTTTCCCATATCTTCGGACATTTCTATTGCAGGAGCCAGTAATGACCAAAAACTTGCAGCTATCATTATTCCTGCTGCAAATCCGAGCATACCATCTAAAACTTTTCTATTTATAGTTTTAAAAAAGAAAACTACACTAGCTCCCATTGCAGTTAAAAACCAAGTGAATAAGGTTGCAAATAATGCTTGAGTTACAGGATTGAATTTTTCTAACCAATTAATTATCATTTAAAAATAGTATTAGTTTCGTTATGCCAAAAAATAAAATCAAGATGTTCTAATGGGATTTTAATTTCATTTGAAAACTCTTTCATTTGGTTTTCAATTTGAAAATATTTTTTTTCGGGAATAGATTTTGGAATTTCTTCAATCACATTAAAATTAAACAAGTTTTTTAAAATATGTCTGTCTAAAATTGCAATGTCTTCGACAAATCCAATGTTTCTTAGAAAATGGCTTGATTCTTTTAATCCATAACCTTTTATGTTATTTAATAACCATTTTCTTTTTTCATAAACTGAAGGAAATTCTGATAAAGTTTCTCGTATTCCTTTGGAATTATAAAAAAGCTTTTCTCTGGCTTCCACCAAATAGGAGGCTTTGTTATTTTTAAATCTCACTAACTTCAGTTCTTCAGAAATTGAACTTTTGTTGGCATCGACTAGTTTATTGTTTTCGGTAATTTTAAGAATAGTTTTCCATGCATTTAAAGCTTTTGATTGAGGTGTCAAAAGACAAAAGGAAAGCTCTTGAAATAATTTTTTTTCATCGGCTTGATTCCATATAGATTTAAATTCTATTATTCTATTTTGAACTTCATTTTTGATTTTATCATATTTCCTGAATAATTCTTTCACACTAAATAAATTATTTTTGAATTAATACTCATTTAGAATTTGTTGTGTATGGTTTTTTGTTTGTACTTTATCAAAGACTTTTTCAATATTTCCTTTTTTGTCTATTATAAAAGTTGTTCTTAAAACACCTTCTTTAATTTTTCCAAACATTTTCTTTTGTCCCCAAACTCCATAGTCTTTAAGGATTTTTTTATTTGTATCGGGAATTAATTCAAAAGGTAAATCATATTTTGAGCTAAATTTTTGATGAGAAGTTTCATCATCTGGACTTACTCCAAGTATTTGAAATCCTTTGTTTTTTAGAAGTTGAAAATTGTCACGTAGATTGCATGCTTCAGCAGTACAACCGGGAGTATTGTCTTTAGGATAGAAATAAAGAACAAGTTTATTTCCTATAAAATTGCTTAATGATGTGATTTTTCCATCTGCGTTTTCAACGGAAAAATCAGGAGCAATATCTCCATCTTTTAAATGTGTCATTTCGATTATTTATGTTAATCTTCGATGAGTTCAAAATCTTCTTTGCCAACACCACAAGCCGGGCAAGTCCAATCATCAGGGATGTCATCAAAAGCTGTTCCTGGTTCAATTCCACCATCAGGATCGCCTACTTCAGGGTCGTAAATCCAAGCGCAAACTGTGCATTCGTATTTTTTCATATTTGTTTCCTTTCAAAATTTATTGGTTAATAATTAATGTTTTATTTAAAATTCATAAATATTTTAAAGAGATAAAAAAAGTTCTTCTACTTTTTTTAGATTAACTTCTCTTTTAAATAATGGTCTTTTGTCGCTTTTATAAGTATTTAAATTTTCTGAGAAAGTACTTTTCTTTCCATTCTTAAAAATTACTCCTAAAGGAAATTTGTCAGTTTCAAAAGCTTTTTTTAGAGCTTCGATTTTATCTGTATTATTATAATTTTCATCCAAATAATAAGTGTTGTTCTTGAACCATTTAAAAGTATTGATTTTATTGAATGAAACGCAAGGATGGAAAACATCAACAAGAGCATAGCCTTTGTGATTAATTGCTTCTTTTAAAATTTCCTTAAGTTGTTGCATATCACCCGAAAAGGCTCTTGCAACAAAAGAAGCACCTAATGAAATTGCAACAGCAATAGGATTGAAAGGTTCTAAAGAAACACCTTCTAATTGTAGAGAAGTTTTTGAGCCAATTCTGCTTGTAGGGGAGGCCTGACCTAATGTTAGCCCATAAATCATATTGTTATGAACAATGTTCACAATGTCAATGTTTCTTCTGATAGCATGCATAAAATGATTTCCACCTTCGCCATACATATCACCATCGCCGCCTTCAGCAATTACAAGCAAATCTGGATTTGAAGCTTTTATTCCGGTTGCAACAGGAAGTGCTCTGCCATGCAGTCCGTTAAAACAATTAGTGTTTATGTATTGAGATGTTTTTGCTGCTTGCCCGATACCTGCTGAAATAACAAGTTTTTTTGGGTCAATATTTAATTCACCATAAGTTTCCTTTAAAACTTTCAGTATAGAAAAATTTCCACAGCCGGGACACCAGCCTGTTTCGGGTATCTGGTCGAAATCAAAATTAGTTTTCATTTTATTATTTTTTACTTTTTATTTTTTCTGTAATTTCTTCTACTGAAAAAGGCATTCCATTATATTTTAATATTTTAGTATTGAATTCAATAGAAGTTTCTTTTTTGATTAATTGTCCAAATTGAGCAGTTGCATTATTTTCCACAAGAATTAGATTTTTTGCTTTTGAGAGAATTTCTTTGGTGTTATCTGGTAATGGATAAACTTGCTTGAAATATGCAAAAGCAATGTCATCATCATTGATTTCTTCAATTACTTCTTTAATGGTGCCATAGGTTGAACCCCAACCAATAATTAGTGTTTTATAGTTTTCTGAACCAATTATTTCTGCATCAATCGAATCATTTGAGAAAGATTTTAATTTGCCAAGTCTTTTATCAGTCATTTTAGTTCTAATGTCAAAATCTTCGGTTATAAACCCTTCTTCATCATGTTCGTGGCTATCAAACCTAACAAATCCTTTACCGTGCATAGGAACTCCTCGTGGGGATATTCCATCTTCAGTAAATTTGTATCTGACATAATTTTCTTCTGTTTCAATAAAATGATTTTCTACTTTAAATTTTGAAAAGTCAATTGCTTTGGTGCTTTTAAATGAATCAACATAATATTGGTCGGTTAAAATTATTACAGGAACCTGATATTTATCGGCAAGATTAAAAGCTATTTGTGTTAAAATTATTCCATCTTCAAAATTACCTGGAGCAAGAATTATTCTTGGAAACTCACCATGACCGGCATATAAAACTAAATTTAAATCCCCTTGTTCTGTTCGGGTAGGAACACCTGTGGAAGGTCCCGGTCTTTGAGCAATATGAACAACAATTGGTGTCTCAGTGATTGCAGCATTGCTAAGTCCTTCTTCCATAAGAGCAAATCCACCTCCTGAAGTGGTAGTCATTGCCCGAGCTCCCGCATACCATGCACCCTGAATCATATTAATTGCAGAAATCTCATCTTCTGCCTGCTCCACAACAACTCCAAACTCCTTGGAATGTTTTGCCAAAAAATGTATCACACCTGTTGATGGCGACATTGGATAAGCTGAAATAAAATTACATCCTCCTGCTAATGCTCCAATTCCAATAGAATCTGTTCCGCTTAGTAATACCTGACTTTTTATTTTGTCATCTGTATTAATTTTTACATCTAATTTCAGCTCTTTGCCTTTTGTAAAGCCAGTAATTACAGCTTTTATATTATTATCAATAATTTCTTTTCCTTTAGCTGAGAAATTACTCTCGATATATTTTTTAATAAGATTTAAATCTAAATTAAAAATTCCGGCAATAAGTCCATAAATAATTATATTAGAATAAATTGTTCCACCTATTTCTTTAGCGAGAGAGCTGAAAGCAATATTCAAAATTTTATAATGACCATTTTTATATTTATCATCAATAAAACTATCCTGACCAATTATTAGGGTATCTTTTGTAAGTCGATTTTCTAATCTGTAGATTGAATTTTTATTTAAAACAATCAGAATATCAATTCTATCAACAAAGGACTGAACTTCTTTGTCGGATATTCTGATTTCGGTAGTGTTATTACCACCCCTAACTCTCGACATGAACTCTGTGGTTGAAAATACATTATATCCGGAATCTTTTAAAGCTTTTATTGAAAGCAATTCTACTGTTCTGATTCCTTGTCCGGCTTCGCCCGATAATACTATTGAATAATCATTTTTCATTTTTAAAAAGTTTTGTATTCAAATACCAAAGAAATATGTTGAGCAAAAAAAATTGCATAAACTTTTAACATGTTTTTTGATTGCTATGAAAAAAGTTTATGCATATTTTTATAAATAAATTCTTGATTAAAAATTAAATTCTTTTATTTCAAAATAAGATTGAGGATGAATGCAAGCAGGACATGTTTCTGGTGCTTTTTTTGCTTCATGTAAATATCCGCAATTACGACATTTCCAAATTATCTTATTTTCTCTTTCAAAGACTTTTCCTTCTTCAATATTCTTATATAGTTTAGTATATCTTTCTTCGTGAGCTTTTTCAACTTTTGCAATCATTTTAAAAGCAGTAGCAATTTCTTTAAAACCTTCTTCATCTGCAATTTTTGCGAATTCGGGATAAAGTTCTGTCCATTCTTCATTTTCTCCCATTGCAGAGGCTTTTAAATTTTCGATTGTAGAAGCAATTTTTCCGGCAGGATACATAGCAGTTATCTCAATATCTCCACCTTCTAAAAACTTAAAAAATCTTTTAGCATGTTCTTTTTCGTTAAGAGCAGTTTCAGTGAATATTGCCGAAATTTGTTCTAATCCTTCTTTTTTTGCCTGTTTTGCAAAATAATCATATCTCATTCTTGCTTGTGATTCGCCTGCAAATGATTTTAATAGATTTTGTTCTGTTTTTGTTCCTTTTATTGATTTCATTTTAAAAATTTTGTTTAATGTTACTTTATTTTATTAATTAATATTTATTTTACGTTATCGTAATATCTCATAAATTGTGTTCTCTCAAATACCGCAGGATTCTTTGCTTTATCATAACTTAGTTTGCCTTTAAAATCTTCAATATTTGCAAATCCTTTTTTGTCCATCCATTCTTCAATATCTTTCAAAATAGTGTTAATATATTGTGGTCCTTTTTTATAGAATGCAGACACAATTTGAACAGCACTTGCACCAGCTAAGATTTGTTTAACAACAGCATTGCCATCGTGAACACCTGTAGATGCTACAAGGTCTTTAGTAATACTTTCAGACAAAAGTGCAATCCATCTTAATGAAGTTGATATTTCTGATGGAGAACTTAATGTGCTTGATGTAGTAACTTTCAATTTATCAATATCAACATCAGGCATATAATATCTGTTAAATAAAACAAAACTGTCCACATTGCCTGAATAACTAAGCTGTTGTATTAAATTTGCCAAACCTGCTGAGAAATAACTCATCTTTAAAGAAACAGGAATATTAACTTGTGATTTTACCTTTTCTGTAATTGAAAAATATTTTTTCTCATTATCTTCACTTTTGACATTGAAATCAGATGGAAGAATTGCAATATTCAACTCAAGAGCATCAGCTCCTGCTTCTTCAAACTTTTTTGCATAAGAAATCCATTCATTATCAGAAATACAGTTAATGCTGGCAATAATTGGAATATCTACAGATTTTTTAGCTTCTCTAATTAAATCAAGATATTTGTCGATATTATGTTCTTTAGTATATTCCCGGATGTATTCGTAAGCATCTGTGTAGCCGGATTGGTCTTTATATATGTTTTGCGAAACTTCTGCCATAATTTGTTCTTCAAAAAATGATTTGAGAACAATAGCACCGGCATTGCTATCTGCCAGTGCTTTTATTTTGTTAACAGAATTAGTCAGTTCAGAACTTCCAATGATTATAGGATTTTTTAAATTAAAACCCATATATTTTGTTGATAAATCTGCCATAATCTTGTGATTTTTTATTCTACAATATTTTATTCTGCTGCAGGAGGAGTAAATGATCTTGCTTTTGCTTCACGGTCAAGCATAAAAAGTCCCGAACCTTTTCCATCTATAAGTTTTAACTGGTCAAGAATATCGGTAACATTTGCTTCTTCTTCTACTTGTTCTGCAACAAACCATTGTAGCATATTTAGCGTTGCGTGGTCTTTTTCCTCAATAGCTATATCAACCAAATTATTAATTAATGAAGTTATTAACTCTTCATGAGCTAATGATTCTTCAAAGACTTCAATAGTGTCTTTCCATACAATTTTTGGTTTATCAATTTTTTCAAGTTCAATTTTCCCACCTCTTTCAAGGATATATTGATAAAGTTTCAATGCATGAAATTGTTCTTCTTCAAATTGCACTTTCATCCAGTTAGCAAAACCTGAAAGATTTTTTGAAGATAGATATGCAGACATTGACAAATAAAGGTAAGCAGAATATAGTTCTGCATTTATTTGTTTATTAATTTCTTTTTCTAATCTTGAATTTAACATGTTTTTCTCCTTTCTTATTTAAAAATTATTTATCCAGTTTCCATGTAAATTACAGTAAGCTCTGGCTGTTACTTTCTCAGCATCTATGATAAAAATTGCTTCTGGTTTATCTCTGGGTTTTAAGAATTTAGTATAAACTTCATCCCCTGTTATCAGCTCAATCCACTCAATGTAGTGTTTATCAACCATTGGATGTTCAACTTCACCGACAACTATTTTATATCCGTTTTCTATTTTTTCAATAACAGGAACGTGTTTTTCTGTTGCAGCATCAGTTGTATTTTCAGTAAGCAAGTTCATTTTCTGACCGCAGCAAACCAATGCCGGAGCACCAGTGTGTTTTATTTCCACTATATTGCCACAGATATCGCATTTATAAAGCTCTGTTCTTTTAGTCATTTTAATTTCTCCTTATAATTTAATTATTAATATTTCAACAATTTTAATGTTTTATAATTTTTTATGACATAGCCACCAGTCATAACATTCAAATTTTCCTTCTTTAGCGTCTTTAAGTCTTTCCTGAGCTGCTTTATTATTTGTTGCAGGTGGAACAATAACCCTGTCGCCTAAAAAGTCATTATTGGGCCAGTTAGCCGGAATTGCTACTTTGTTTTTGTCAGAAAGTTGCATTGCTTCAACAGAACGTAAAATTTCGTCCATGTTACGACCTAATTCCTGAGGGTAGTAAAAAATAATTCTGATTTTTGCTTTTGCATCTACAATGAATACTGCTCTAACAGTGTTTGTGCCTTTTCCGGGATGTATTAATCCAAGTGTTGCTGCTACTTTTCCTGTGTCGGCAATAATTGGAAATTCAATTTGTACGTTTAAATTATCTTTTATCCATTCTTCCCATTTCATATGAGAAAAAACCTGGTCAACACTCATTCCGATTAATTCGCAATTTAATGCTTTAAATTTGTCGTATCGATTTTGAAAAGCAACAAATTCAGTTGTACAAACCGGTGTAAAATCTGCTGGGTGGCTGAATAATACAAACCATTTGCCTTTGTAGTCTTCTGGTAAATTCATAACTCCTTGAGTTGTTTGAACTTTCATCATTGGGAAATCATCTCCCAATAATGGCATTCCTTTTTTTTCTTCCATAATTTTATTTTTTTATATTGTTAATAATTTT
>Ga0075123_10001878_pt1 | contig 10386 bp, 7 predicted proteins | sample AntAceMetag02UKX_FD_69808 | JGI IMG/M metagenome (GOLD analysis project Ga0075123, IMG submission 69808) | Saline lake microbial communities from Ace Lake, Antarctica - Antarctic Ace Lake Metagenome 02UKX | ecosystem: Environmental > Aquatic > Non-marine Saline and Alkaline > Saline | place... | reverse complement strand
GATGCCAATGCCGTCCTTCAGAAGTGGGCGGCCGTCATCTCGAAAGGGGCGTCCGACTGTGTGGCCGGTTTCATAGAGGGGATTGCCGACCGGTACCAGAATATCCGTACCCGGATGTGGGACTATCGAAGCAAGCTTGCGCAGTTGTTCGATACGTACACCGAGCTGGAACTGCTGTTCCCCGAGTCTGACGTGTGCGAGATGCTGGAATCCCCCAAGAAGTTTATACGCACCGTCAAGGACAGAAAACAGAATCTCGAGAAGGTAGTCATCATAAACGCGCTCGACCTGTTATATTTCTGGATGTACCAGCCTCGTGCCACCAGCGCGCTGCGCGCGGTTGTGCGAAAGATGTCTCCCGAGGAGCGCCGGATCTTTGTCCGCACCCAATCGGTGCTTGCGATGAACAGGGAGATAAGCCAGCTGTTTGTCGATGGGATTGTGGGAAAAAATTTCTCAAAAGCGCTCTCCTTCTATCTGGACCGCTCCGGGCAGTACCTCAAGGAGATACAACGGATGGCATAAGGATTCGAGGTAACGGCATATGACACTCATTATAGCCCACCGTGGGGCGCGCAGTCTCGCCCCCGAAAACACGCTGGCGGCGGCCCGCACGGCCCGTGAAGCAGGCGCCGATCTCTGGGAAACGGATGTCACGGTTACAAAGGGCGGGGAGCTCGTGCTTCTGCACGATGAGTCCCTGGCCCGCACCACCGATGTTCGGGACCGGTTCCCGAACCGCGAACCGTGGCACTGCTCGGCCTTTATCCTGCGTGAGGTTCGTTTGCTGGATGCGGCCTCCTGGTTTGTGAAAGCTGACCCCTTCGGCCAAATCGCGGCGGGGGTGGTCGGGAAGGAAGACCTGTCGGCTTACCGTGGTGAAAGAATCCCCACGCTGCGCGAAGCCCTCCAGTTTACACGTGATACCTCCTTCCCCGTTAATCTGGAATTGAAACGTCTCCCCCCGGCCCTGCAAGAGTTCCCCCTCGTTGAACGGGTACTGGCGATGATCGAGACCCTTGGAATGGACCATGGGCTTGTTACCATCTCTTCCTTTCACCATGAATGGCTGCGAGAGGTGCGGACGCGAACCACCTTGATTGCAGTCCAGGCCCTCATCGGCGATTCCGAGGCCGATCCCCCGGACTGGGGGGGAGACCTGGAATTTGGAACGTACAACGTCCACAGCACCCTGATAGACGAAGAACAGGTTCGCCTGGTAACGCAGAGGGGCATATCCCTGAATCTCTTCACCGTGAATGAAGAGGAGGACCTGCTTCGATTCACCCGGGCTGGGGTGGCCGGCCTGTTCACGGACTTTCCGCAGAGGGCGGTTGCTCTCTTGCGGTAGCTGTCTGTCCTTGCTCCGGTCCTCTTCCCGTCGCCTCCTGCCGCGGTATTTCAACACTTGCATTGGTGTTGGTATTTTAGTAGAGAAGAGAGTGATATCCAGTTATTATAACAATCGGTGATCTTCTATGATCAGGACGGACGTCATTATTGTCGGAGGCGGTTCCACGGGCTGCGGGATAGCGAGAGACCTGGCGCTCAGAGGCATACCGCACTGTCTGATCGAGAAGGGTGATTTCGCCGCCGGGGCGACAGGCGCGTGTCACGGACTTCTCCACAGTGGGGGTCGGTACGTAGTGAACGACCCCGAAGCGGCGGCCGAGTGTATTGCCGAGAACAGGATCCTGCGCAAGATCGGCAGAAAATGCGTGGAGCAGACAGGGGGACTGTTTGTGCGTCTCCCCGGCGACTCGAAGAGATTCAGGGATCTGTTCCTGAAAGGGTGCGAGGAGATAGGGATCGCTACCGAGGAGCTCTCCCCGAGCAGGGCCCTCGATCTTGTTCCCAAGCTGAACCCATCTCTGGAAGAGGCGATCAGGGTTCCCGACTGCTCAATCGATCCATTCAGACTGTGCATGCTCAACATCACCTCGTCTCAGAAGCGAGGTGGCCAGATCCTCACCCACCACAGAGTAATAGAGATTATCAGGGAACACGGCCGGTGCGTCGGCGTCAAGGCCCGTGAAGAAGCCACATCCGAAGTCAAAGAAATCAGAGGAAAAATCATTATCAATGCCACGGGCGCGTGGGGGGATCAGGTGGCGCGCCTGGCCGGTGGCAGCGTGCCGATAACCCTGTCCAAGGGGAGCCTAGTCGTCACGAATCACCGGATTACCAATATGGTGATCAACCGGCTGCGGCCTTCGTCCGATGGGGATATCGTTGTCCCGAACGAGGCGGTCTGCCTTGCCGGTACGACCTCCATGACCGTTACCGATCCCGACCGCATCGGTGTTGACCCGGCTGAAGTGGATATTATCGCCACCCAGGTGCAGCAGATGCTTCCGGATTTTGGCACTACTCGACTGATCAGGACCTATGCGGGTGTTCGGGGGTTGCTGAAGGCTGATGGTGAGAACGGCAGGGCGATATCCCGGGGCTTCCGAATCATAGACCACCAGGACGGGCTCTTTACTATTATGGGGGGGAAACTTACCACCTACCGGCTTATGGCGGAAAAGATGACCGACAGCGTCATGGCAGTCTTCGGCCTGAAGACGAAGTGCCGGACGGCGGAGCTTCCCCTCGAGGGGCAGGAAGAATTAAGCGGGTACCCCCTTTCCAGCCGATTGAAGACCCTGGAAGGCATCGTGTGTGAATGTGAGCTGGTGACGGCGGATACCGTAGAGCGGGTTGCCGGTCAGATCGGCACCAGGCATATCGGAGATATCCAGCACCGAACGCGGCTGGGGATGGGGCCCTGTCAGGGAGGGTTCTGCACGTACCGGGCGCTGGGGATCATGCAGGAGATGGGAAAGATGACGCCCGAGGACTCAATGCGCGTGCTCGGGGAATTTCTTCAGAGGAGATTCAAGGGGATCAAGCCGGCGCTCTGGGGTGATCAGCTACGCGAAGAACAGCTTGTTGAATATATCTACCTCGGTATCCTGAACATGGAGCAGGAACAATGAACGCCATATACGATGTCGTGATCATAGGCGGGGGAATGTCGGGGATGATGGCGGCGATCACGCTCGCGGAGAAGGGCAAAAAGGTCGCGGTCATCTCGAAGGGTGATCCCGTCTGCTGTTTTTCGACCGGGTGTATCGATGTGCTTGCGGATGGGGATGACCCCCTGGAGGGCATCGGTTCTCTGCCCGATAATCATCCCTATCATCTGGTCGGAGAAAACGCCATCGCGCACTCCCTTGAACTGTTCAAGAATATCATGTTTGAAGGGGGGATGCCGTATGTGGGGGATGCACATATAAACAGGAAGGTGCTGACCTCTCTGGGCAGGTGCAAGATCACCTGTCTTGTCCCCGAGACAATGGAATTCTCTGATTGCGATCCTGATGAATATATCCACGTCATATCGTTTTACAAGATGAAGGATTTCTATCCGCAGTACATTACGTCAAGATACCCGAACGCCGGATATTCCGTATTCGACCCGGGCGTTATCACCACCCCGGGCATTGCTGAAAAGTTTGAAAACAAGACGTTTCTTGAAGAATTTATATCGTGGCTGGGGGGGCTCGATATCCCGGAGGGAAAGATCGCCCTGCCGGCCGTGCTGGGGAGAAGCCTTGCCGGGAAGGTGTACCATGAGATCTCCGCCGGATGCGGCAGGAAGGTCTTTGAAATACCCACGCTCCCCCCTTCCATGCCCGGGCTCCGGCTGTTCGGCGGTCTGAAAAAGGCCTTGCTGCGAAGAGGGGTCAATCTCTACTGGGGAAGGGGCATATACAGTGTTGAAAAGCTCGGTAATCGGATCGAGGCCGTTACCCTTGACAGCGCCGGGAGGACGACGCGTGTGGAGGGGAAGGCGTTTATCCTCGCCACCGGTTCATTTATCAGCGGTGGACTGTACGCCTCGATGGACACCGTCAATGAGACGGTGTTCGATCTTCCCGCCTTCCTCCCCGGAGCGAGAGAGACCTGGTTCAACGATGATTTCTTCGCCTCCGGGCACGAGATAGAGAAAGCGGGCATACGGGTGGATCCATCCTTCAGGTCTGTTGATGCGGAGATTGAGAACCTTTATGTGTGCGGGAGCATACTGGCTTTTTCAGAGGTAATGAAATACCGGTGCGGCCACGGAATGGCCATTGCCACGGGAGTGGCGGCCGCGAACGCGTGTGGGGGGCTGGTATAGTGGCATTTGACTTTCAACACTGCATACGATGTACCGTCTGCGTGGCTAATTGCCCGGTGTTTAAGGTGAATCCGGTCTTCCCCGGTCCCAAGCAGTCTGGTCCCGATGCCGAGCGTTTTCGCTCGAACGATGAGGCCTCTATAGACCGATGGGTACGACTGTGCAGTCAGTGCAAGCGATGCGATGTGGCCTGCCCGTATGGTGTGAATCCGGCTGAGATCATCCTCAAGGAACAGGCCCGATATGGCGAGGGGCACTTCAAACCTCTCGCCTACCGCCTATTCGCCAACAATTACTGGCTTGGCGCTCTCGGTTCCATTATCGCTCCCGTGGTCAACCTCCTGACCCCGAGAACATTCGTGAAGAGGGTGCTCAATATATTCGGTATATCGACAGCTATCCCGTTCCCCCAATATCGTTTCCATTCCATGAACAGAAGCTGGAGGTGGAAGGGGCGCCGGAAGAGTCGGAAAAAGGTGGTATTTTTCTACGGCTGTTTTATCAACTACAACCGTCCCGATATAGGCAGGGGGGTACGGGACCTTCTCGCGTCGCTGGGTGTCAGGGTAGTCATTCCGAGGCAGGTCTGTTGCGGTCTGCCCGCCCTGGGGAATGGAGACATGAAGACCGCCAGGAAATTCGCCCGGAAAAACGGTCGCATCCTTGCCGGTTACATAGACAAGGGATACGATGTAATCTACACCTGCACATCATGCGGCCTCTCCCTCACGCAGGACTATCCGGGCATCCTCAAGGTGCCCGACGGTAAAAAGATATCTGAAAACACGTATAATCTGCATGAATATATCCTGAAGCTCATGGAAGAAGAGTATATAAAGCCGGCCTTTGAGCCGCTTCACCGCAAAGTCGCGTATCACATCCCCTGCCACCTGCGGGCACTGGGCATCGGGTATCCGGCCGCGCGGCTCTTTGAAAAAATCCCCGGCCTTGAGGTCCACATTCTTGAGGATAACTGTTGCGGACTTGCCGGAAGCTACGGATTCAAAAGGAAAAATGAAGAGACCTCCGCGAGGCTTGGCGCTGACGCGGCGCGGGCAATCAAGGCCACAAACCCGGACATTTTGGTTTCGGACTGTGGGGCCTGCAAGATGCAGCTTGGACATTTTTCCGGAATTCCCGCTCTTGATCCCTCGGAGATACTCAGAGAATCCCTCAAAAAAGGGCCCAAGGATTCAAGGAGTCAAGGAGTCGAGTGAAAGGAAAAAAGATAACACTGGAATCCTTAGACCCCTTTTTACATATTTGCCTATCTCAGTATCTTGATGATCTCAGATCCGAAGGCTTGTACTTTTTTAGCGGAGAGGATACCGGCTTCGCACAGCGACTCGACGGTGCCCGTTTCCTCTTTCGACAGTTCCACGATGGCCCGGTCGGAAAGGACAAGGAAGGAGGCTGTATTCGTCTTTCGTGCCGTTTCAAACCGCCAGTGGTAGAGCCTCTTCAGGCGAAGTTTCTGACATTCCTCCAGGTCGTCGTATCCGTCAACGGTAAAGAACCCCTTCGGATTGAAGGTCTTTTCATGCCACTTCACCCGTGTCATCTTGTCGAAAGCCTCTTGCGCCGCCCCTTCCAGGTTGTTTGCTGTCAACTGTTCCGTGAGAAAGCGATACAGGGCTATCAGATAGCGTGTGTCAAGGGCCGCGTACTCGAGCTGCTCATCGGTGAGGGGACGGATATCCCATCTCGACCGCTGAATCTTCTTGGTCTTTTTCAGCTCTACCCCCAGACATTCCTCCATGATTGATTTCAGAGAAAGGGGCGTGAGCCCCAGAAGAGAACCCGCCCGGTAGGTGTCGAAGATATTGGTGAACCTGAAGCCATAGTCCCGGCTCAGCAGGCGTACATCGTTATCGCACGCGTGAATGATCTTGACGGTCGCGGGATCCTCAAAGACCTCCCCGAGGAATGAAAAGTCGATCTCCAGGAGCGGATCGAAGATATATGCGTGGGATTCCGTGGATATCTGTATCAGGCACAGTTTTTCCCGGAAATACCTGAAGGAATCATATTCAGTATCAAGACCGACATGCCGCGCGCCGAGCATGTCGCGCTGCGCCGCCTCACATTTGTGCGCGTTGTCTACGAGAATCCACCCGTCGTCCATGCGATAATCCTTATCCGGTCCTCCGTGACCTGTTGTAGATATAGCTTCCGGCGAAGAGCAGAGCCGCCGAAAGGGGGATTGTATAGAGAAGCAGAGCGCCGTGCCCTGAGACCTTCAAAATGAGTCCCGATGCCCCGCCCCCCGTGACGGCGATGATCGCCCCCGCGGCGTTCAGCCCGAGCCTGCGTGCGTAAAATCCCAGCAGGATGGGGATAACAAGCCCCGCCGCATAGACGGTGTATCCCAAGAGGAGGGAGGCGATTATCCCCTGCAGTCTCAACGCGATGATAAGAGAGAGAATCCCCGTGACCAGCACACATACCCTTGATATCCTGAGCAGGTTTTTTTCGTCGATCTTCAGCAGGGGCGCCAGTATGTCCGCGGTAATGATGGTGCTTGTGGTGAGCAGGCAGGTATCTGCCGAGGACATGACCGCGGCCAGGAGGGCGACGATGACGAGACCGCTGAGTCCTATCGGGATTGTGTGCATGACGAGGGCCGGCAGCGCGCTCTCCGGCTGGATCTCCGGCATGAGCACCCGCGCGGCAATACCGGCAAAGGTTACAAGAAACGCCGTGGGAACCATAACGGACGCGGTCAGCACAAGAGATCTCCTGGCGACTCGCGGATCCCGGGAGCAGAAGATCCGGGAGTATATATCCGGGCCGACCAGGTACGTCGCGCCGACGAAGAAGAGGAAGGTCAAAAGATCCGTCCATCCGAAATCGGGCGACGTTGGAAAGGAGAAGTACGAGGGGGGAAGCTGTGCGGCCATTCCCGCAAGCCCGCCCGCGGCCGATATGCCGACAGCGGCGCAGACGGCAACCCCCGTGATGATAAGGGCCGCCTGTATCAGATCGGTGCGCAGGATGGAATACTGGCCGCCGAGGAAGGTGTACGTAATAAAAACAGCCCCGGCAATGATCATCAGCAGGGAGGACTGCCCCGGCCATAACACCGACAGTATCTTACCCGCCGCGATGATCTGCGCCGCTATGATTCCCAGCCACGCGGCGGCGATCAGAACAGAGGCGATAATCCGTATCGTATTCCCCCCATACTGCTTCTCAAGGATTTCGGGGAGGGTGTATACCGCGTAGCCCCTCACCCGTTCGGCGAAACAGACGGAAAGTACCAGGAGCCCTATCGCCCCGACGAGCATCCACCATGCCCCCACCAGCCCCTTTGAATATCCCAGGCCGGCGATTCCGATGGTGCTTGATCCGCCTATGATAGTAGCCAGGAGTGAGCCGGTTACCGCCGGGGTACCCGCCTTTCGATCCGCGACAAAGTAACTTGAGGCATTCTTGATTTTCTTGAAACTCAGGAGGCCGACCAGTATCATCCCCAGAAGGAAGACCCCCGCTATAATATTGTTCATGTGATTCTTTCTTAACGGCGCATACGCCACATTGCTCCGCACTCATATCACATTTTCCCCGTCGTGAAAAGTCTCACAGATTCTAATGTCTTGATACGTCGGCAAACAACTTCCTCAAAAAAAGGTAAAAATCAAGAAGTAAGACGCTGCAAAGAGCTGTTGACGACGTGCCGCCGGGAGGTGCTGTGCCTTCCGGCGGCATTTTTTTGTTCCCCCGCGTTTTTCTCTTGCCGTGGGGTGTGAACTTTACTAGTTTAATCACACAGGGCCCTCGAAAATATACCCGTTTTGGCTACGCTTCACATCTTCACCACGAGAGGAGGGGGAGGACATGAACGTTATATGGCACGAGGATTTCACGCAGTCCTATTGTTCCGATCCGGCCGCCGCCTTCGGGCGGATGGAGCCCGTCATCGATGTCATCCAAAACAAAGTCAGCTTTGTCCCCGCGATCCCCGCCGATGAGGAGGACATCCGCGCCTGCCACACGGAGCAGCATGTAGCTTCGGTGAAAAGGCAGGGGTTGTACGACATCGCCGCCCTCGCGGCAGGGGGAGCCATCCAGGCCGCTTTCACCGGCCTTTCGGAGCCCTGCTTCGCCCTTATACGCCCACCCGGGCACCACGCGTCCGCCGGCAGGGCCTGGGGTTTCTGCTTCTTCAACAACATGGCCATCGCCATATCAAAGCTGAAGAGAGAGGGTCGTATAGAGAAGGCCTTTATACTGGACTTCGACCTCCACTTCGGCGACGGCACCGTCAATATACTGGGACACACCGACTACGTGACCATCTACAACCCGTCGGAACACGATCCGAACGCTTATCTCAGAGGTGTGGAGGCGATGCTCCCCGGCGATGCCGATATCATCGGCATCTCGGCGGGCTTTGATAATCATCTCGAAGACTGGGGCGGTGTCCTCTCGACCGATGATTACCGGGAGATGGGGCGGATGGTACGCGCCGCGAGCCGAAAAAGCGGCGGGGGTTGCTTTGCTATATTGGAGGGGGGTTACAACCACCGGGTCCTGGGGCACAATGTCATGGCCCTGATAGAAGGTTTGGAAGAATAGGAAGGCCAGGGGTGGGACAGCCTGACGTGGCGGTTACACCTACCTATCAAGGCTCTGAACTGTAACGAGAGATTACCGATTATTTGAAGTCAATAAATGAGGGAAATAGTTTCGCGTAGTAGCTTTCGACCCGTACTGTTCAGGTAAGATCAAGGAGAATGTCAAGAGTGCCGGTTATTGACGCCATCTACTAACACTCAGAATCGCCGGGAAGTCAAAGATCACCATTACCACTTGTAATCCTTGAGAGATCGCTTGAATCAGTGATATATTCATTCTTCTTTGCGTGAAGATCGATTTAGTAGTAGTATTCATGATGTTCGGTGCCCCGTTGAACCTGGTACCCTCTGGGTGTTCAGCTGGGGTTAAATTTTCACCCCGTTGAATGGCTTAACTTATTCAACTGGGGGCGCAGGGCCATTTAACAGGGGCGTATTTCACTGGGACTCGCCCTTTAATGGGTGACTCCTTAACGTATAAGCCTTTTCCCCTATTCAAAAGTTGATTAAGAAACAACGTTATTACTATGTTAAGAAATAGGTATGGTGTCCCTTGATTTTACAGGCAAAATTACCAATCAAGATAAACCACTATCGTGTTGCAACAGACTTTTGGTGTAGTTAATAAGCCTACTCGCTCCCTGACTCATTAATTTTGTTCATAAAATTTTATTTCCTCTACGGGTGCCTTATTCAAATATCTTTCTAAAATTTCCTCTATTACAATATCTGGGTTAACCTTTTCTATCAGATCCTCCATAATTGTTGGATCATATTTTTTTCTTATATACACAACTAATTCAAAGTGTTCAGAAAAAAAACATTCCACAGCTGAAAAAAAAGAATCCCTAAAAACAATATCACGCTTTTTTTCATGGTTGCATCCCTTAAAAAACAATTCACGAGAAGGAGCCCACTCTGGAATAGGTATCTTCCGTGGCTTTATCCCCACAGTGGCAAGCGTGATATTATCAAAATCTATCTCTTTTGCACATGGATTTTCTAAAAAATAGAATCTTGGATACTGACGCCTGCCTCCTTTTAACATATGGATAAGATCTCCGGTTGTATCATTATCAATCTTACTTCCTTTTTCTAAGAGATGAGATACTGCAGAATCGCATATGGGAGATAAATTGGGAAAAATTTCCTTCAATAAATATTTATAAGCCTCAAAAGCGCCATAATAGTTCCAATGGGTATCTGTTTTATAATACAACTGATTTAAAGGCTTAGCAGCCATAAGCGGCTGTCTCAAATCAACTATCATCACCTCTGAATTTTCTTTCAAAATCTTCACTAGTTGTTCTAATCGCGTTGCATGGTTATTGGCATTGATTGTTATTGGCAAGTATTCCGGGTAAATCGTCATTTTATTAGGGGCAATAACAAACGCAAAATCAACACCCCGCTCTTTCAACCAGAGGCACCGTTTTTCATATACCTCTATCCACCCGCTGAGTTGCCTGTCATCATGTGAGCCATAATAATTTTCAGCAATCAATTCATTCCAAGAATAGAGCCAACCTTTTTTGCCTATCAGCACTTTTTTTAAAGGGGATTTATGAAATAAAGAGATGACTATATTATTGTTCAATTTAATCAACTGATTACGAAAACCAAAGTGATCATTTAAAAATG
>Ga0075123_10001875_pt1 | contig 10400 bp, 11 predicted proteins | sample AntAceMetag02UKX_FD_69808 | JGI IMG/M metagenome (GOLD analysis project Ga0075123, IMG submission 69808) | Saline lake microbial communities from Ace Lake, Antarctica - Antarctic Ace Lake Metagenome 02UKX | ecosystem: Environmental > Aquatic > Non-marine Saline and Alkaline > Saline | place... | reverse complement strand
GCCAGCAGCAGAAATGAGTGAATCGTACTTGCTCCGGATCCGGTTGACCTGACGGTAGCGGATCATCTTCCCGTGGGTATTTTCATCATCGCGCCCACGGTGAATTACAATGATGTCAAGTGCCTTATTCAGCGGTCGGAGGATATCCAGTGGATCGCCAACACCCAACAGATCAATCATTGAGAGCATATTCAGCTGTTCGCACCGTTCGATGAACATATCAATTGTCTCAGTGGGAGCGCTGCCAAGGACGGTAGCTGCGGTTGCGCCAGCACGGCGAACCATGTCCACTTCTCCGAGAGCGCCATCTGTAACCTTGAGATCTGCCACCAGATGACCAGCCCAGCGCTACCGGATTGCCTGGACCCCTCTCATCGCTCTCAGCAGGAGAACCATGATCGTTAAGACCAACCCACCAACAACGCATAGGAGGATGACACTTGTTCCAGCCAAATTATCAAATATTTTTATTCTCCTTAACTAGATTTACGGGATATTGATATTTATATTCTACAATTAAACCAATGTCATTACCTGATACAATCTTAGGGTTTACCCTGGGTGTTATTTGGCAGGACGTTGTATAATTCTTATTATCATACATGGAGGTTCTATGGAAATTACCTGGCACGGACATTCTTGTTTTCGAATCAATGATCGCGGTATGGCTGCAGTTGTGACCGATCCTTATAACCCGGAGGTGGTGGGTTTCGATCCGGGCAAGCTCAAAGCTGAGATTGTAACGGTCAGCTGTAATAAGCCAGCGCATAATTACATTAAAGCAATTCGTGGTAAGGCATTTGAGATAAATGGTCCCGGTGAATATGAAATTGGGGGTGTGTTTGTCACGGGTGTGCGGATCAATGGCAGCAAGCGGATGGAATCGGCTGAGGACATTCGGAATACGGTATATCTAATTGACTACAACGGTTTGAATATTGCCCATCTGGGGGAGTTGAGCAATGTGCCAAGCCAGATTGAGGTTGAGGGTTTGGGGGAAGTACATGTAGCTCTGGTACCGGTTGGTGGGAGGACGAGCCTGAATGCAGCCAAGGCTGCAGAGATTATCAGTTTGCTTGAACCCAGCATCGTGATCCCAATGCATTATGCGATTGATGGCTCACTAATGGACCTGGACCCGTTATCAAAATTCCTCAAGGAGATGGGACTGACGACGATAGAAACGGAAGAATCCATTAAATTATCGAGTGTGAATGTGCTTCCTGAGGAAACCCGAGTGGTGGTGCTGGAGTTGACCTTATAGCCTGAGGATGCTGTCTTCAGTTGGAAGGGCTGAGCCATGAACATTAAGGTGATCATGTCCTGGGACATTATCCCGGGGCGTGAGCAGGAATATTTTGAATTCGTTGTTCGAAATTTCATGCCAGGTGTACAAAAGCTGGGCATGGCTTTGAGCGACGCCTGGGTGACTATATATGGCGAACATCCTCAGATCCTTGTAGGTGCAGTTGTGCCCGGTCTGGAAAGAGCACAGGAAATCATTGAGTCAGAAGAATGGGGACTTCTGAAGAACCAATTGACGGACTACGTCACCAATTATGAACTGAAGCTTGCGCCGCTTGAAGGGGGCTTTCAGTTCTGATGTTGTTTACCGCATCTTTATTACAGTGGTATGAAGAAAACGCCAGGGATTTACCCTGGCGTTTGCATCAGTCCCCCTATCACACCTGGGTTTCTGAGATCATGCTCCAACAGACACAGGTGCAAACCGTGATCCCATATTTTAAACGTTGGATTGCCCGTTTTCAGGATATCGAAGCGCTAGCCGCAGCGAGTGAACAGGAAGTCCTCTCGCTATGGGAGGGGTTGGGATATTACAGCCGCGCCCGCAACCTTCACAAGGCGGCGAAAATTGTGATGGTGGATTTCAAAGGCGAACTGCCGGACTCTTCAGCCGCATTGCAGGGCTTGCCTGGGATTGGACCATACACAGCCGCTGCGATTGCCTCGATTGCCTTTGATGAAGATGCGGCAGCGGTTGATGGCAATATCCGGCGGGTGTTCTCACGCTTGTATAACATTCAGGAGTCGATCCGCAGTACGGAGGGAGAGAGACTGGTCCATAAATTCGCGGAGGAAAACCTACCCACTGGAAGGGCGGGAGCATACAACCAGGCGTTGATGGACCTGGGAGCAACCATCTGCACACCGAAAGACCCGCGCTGCGAAGCCTGTCCGGTCCGGGGTCATTGTCAGGCGTTGGTTCTAGGCGTTCAGGAAGAGAGACCTGTGAAACTTCCCCGCAAGAAAGTTCCCAGGCTGACTGTGACGGCTGCGGTCATTCGCAGCGATGGGCGAGTGCTTCTAGCACAGCGTCCGAAGGATGGGCTCTTGGGTGGGCTTTGGGAATTCCCGGGCGGTACACAAGAGGAATGTGATCCAGACCTGAAAGCCTGCCTGAGGCGGGAGATTCAGGAAGAATTAGGCGTTGACATTAAAATTCTCATGCCCTTTGGTGAGTACAAGCATGCTTATACTCACTTCAAGATCAACCTATATGCGTTTATTTGTGAGCTGACCGGCAATCAGGAACCGAGACCATTGGAAAGTGATGGTCTTGTGTGGGTCGTGTTGGAAGAACTCAATCAATATCCCATGGGGAAAGTTGACCGCGAGATCGCCAGACGATTGATAAAGGAAGGTCTGGGTGGACAAAGAACAAATTAACCGGGAGTGGATGGTTGAGCAGCAAATTGCCGGTAGAGGGGTCGAAGATGAACGTGTGCTGGAAGCAATGCGGAAAGTACCCCGGCACTTATTTGTCCCACCCCATGCAAAAAACGACGCTTATTCAGACTGGCCGATCAGGATTGGGCATAGTCAGACGATCTCTCAGCCTTATGTTGTGGGGTTGATGTCCGCCTTACTGGGAGTTGAAGTGCATCATCGAGTCCTGGATGTGGGGACAGGCTCCGGTTATCAGGCTGCGATCCTGGGGGAACTGGCAGTTGAAGTCCATTCGATTGAGCGGTTTGCCGACCTTGCTGAATCAGCAGGAGCGGTCTTAAATGAATTGGGTTATAAAAATGTTCATATCCATATCGGGGACGGCACCCAGGGATTTGTAGCAAGCGCACCTTATGACCGCATCCTCGTTGGTGCTTCTGCACCATCCGTTCCAGAACCGCTGCTGGAGCAATTGGCAGATAATGGTCGGCTGGTCATCCCGGTCGGCAACCGATTGTCACAGAAAATAGAAGTCTGGGATAAGAAAGAGAAGGGTTTTTCTCATTCATCAAGCATCCCGGTGATCTTCGTGCCGCTGATTGGCAGACATGGGTGGGGACAATAACCGTTGAGGAATGTATCCTCGCTTGTTGGTCTTTATTGATCTAGGTCAGGCGACGGATTCTGTTTGGGCTTCAGTGCTTTTGGAAGGATCAGAATTAACCCGGCGATGAGGGTCAGACCCAGCCCGCCCACGAACCCAACCGGTGCAGGACCAAGCAGCGGATCGGGATTTCCCTGGATGAACAGCAGTCCAAGCGAAGCGATGCCGTTGATTGCGCCGTGCCCGATGACACCCGGCCAGACGCTGTCCGATTTGATGGTCACCCAGCCAAAGAGAGCGCTGAGTGCGATCGTAAACCAGACCATTGCCATTGGACCGAGGAAAGGTGCACCGAAATAATCGGTTCCGTAGTTATAGCCCATCAGGATCACCGGCCAATGCCAGATGCCCCATATGACACCTGTCAGCAGGATGGCTTTTCGTCCGCCCAGCGGCATGAGTTTGGGTTGGAGGTAGCCGCGCCAGCCGAACTCCTCGCCAAAGGTTGAGATCGCGTTCAGGATGGGTGAGATCAAGATTGCCTGGAAGGTTTGTAATCCAGCAATGATCCAGGGGTTGATACTCTCAAGCCCTTCCATGCCCGAGAGCTGACTCATGAGAAAGGATAGATTTGGATCGAAAAAGGCAGGAAAGATCAGGAAGTAAGCCGCCGTGCCTGCAATGGTCAACACGCCGGGGAGCAGCCATGCAGCCAGGAATAGAGACCAGCGCCCCTGTTTGAATTTTGGGCGCAGTTGGAGGTTGGTTTTACCTTCTTTCGTGATCAGACGTGTAAGGAGGTTAGCGACTGCCGGGCTGAACATATAGATCGTTGCAAGCAGAATGTACGCCAGGCTGATCTGGAGACCGCCGAGGTCATATACCGGGCTGTTTGTGATGCCACCTGTAAGGAATATCACCAGAGCAGTTGCCCAGGAGATTCCAAAGGCAAATCCCAGGTAGATCAGTATCCGTTTCTTATCTAGTGCTTTTATCATTTGTTCATGTCCTTGACTGTTCAATTCATTCATTCCATGTCAATTATAAACAATTTATGGGAATGTGATTAATAAAATTAGAAATTAGTATTTGAGTCGACTTACTTGATTCTCACTTAAATCCATGATAAATTTAGATATTGCCTGCCCATTTACTTTCATTGAGGAGAAAACGATGAAACGGTTAATTTATTTCGGCATAATACTCCTGTTTATCGGATTAATATTAACGTCCTGCGATCTGCCTTCCGGGTCAGACCAGAGTCTGGAGGGTACGCGAGTCGCCCTTGCTGTCCAACAGACCAGCCTGGCGCTGGAACAGACCAGCATAGCTCAGGGAGGCGCTTCAAACGCTTCGCCTGAGGCAGATATCCAACCAACCTATACACCTTATCCGACGTTTACCAGCCAACCAGTGGTAGAAGAGGAGCCGGTTGTTGAAGTAACTGAAGCCCCACCTGAGGTGGAAGTGGTGCCTTTTGAAGAATGGCTTGATGATGTCGATATTTTATTATACGATGACCTGTTTGGTTTGGGTGAATCCCCTATTGTTGAAAATGCCGTTGATGGGTTGGGCTTGGGCAGCAACACAAAGAATGTCGGCGGGGCGATGGGAGATTTCCTCTCCAATCTCAATTCGGCGACCGAGTGGGATCTGATCATAATCGCAGCAGAATCCCGTGATTCAATTTCGGGAGACTATTTTGATATCCTGGCTGATTCCCTTGACCGTGGGTCATCAATGATCATTGAAATCTGGTACATCGATGATATTTCTCAGGGACGCATTCAACCTGTCATGCAGCGCTGCGGGATAACTCTACATCGTGATTGGTGGCGGGATTGGAATTCTGATCTGAATGAATACCTTGTCTACCTCTTGGAACCAAGCGACCCCATGTTCTCACAGCCCAACATGATCAGCATGCTTATCCCATCCAGGTCTTTTTTATGGGTGGGTGATATTGGGGATTTGTTAGAGATCAATGCTGGGTCGGATGCGGTACTCTTAGGCGGGACACAGCCAAAGACTCATGATGCATATGGCGCAATTGCTGAATGCTTAGACGGGCGCATGGTCTGGCAGACTTTCTCTACCCATGACTATCTATATCAGGATATGATCAATATATGGCAGAATTACATCTATAACACGCTGCTTGCTAGATACGAATATTTGCAGGATTAAGCCTGATTTAGCTTCATAATCAAACCTCATCACCTCTGGGTTATCCTCGGGGGTGATGTTGGTTAATTTAGAAATAATGTGTGATTACCTTTGCATCAGAAAATGGATCCATTTTCAGGGTTTCACAGGTCTTCCAGCGAAAATAGTCTTGGATCAGCAGGCTGTCGGACCTTATACCCGTGTTTGACCCACAGGTCTTCAGCCAATCTTTGGGCATTACAACTCAATCCCTGCTGCCGGAAATATTCGCATAGTCTTATGAGGTCCCGTCTGAAGATGGAATAGGCGTTTATGTTAATCTCAGGTTCAATCGCTTGGGGGAAATCAATCAGGGTGATATCGCCTTCAAAATAGAGGATATTGTATGCGGATAGGTCAGCATGGACGCGTTGGTTTTCCAGCATGAGCTCAACATTGTGGATGATTTGGTCGAAAATCCTATTCCTCTCCTGGATTTGCAAATTGACCATATTGAGCGTTGGGGCGGGGAGGTCATCCCAGCCGATATAAGCCATCAGGATGGCATTGTTCCCGCTGGCAAATGGCTTCGGGACATCTGCCCCTGCTTGATCCAGAATCTTGAGAGTTTGATATTCATGCTCGATCCAGGACGTATGCAGCAGCCGTTGACCCGTAGGTGGTGCGTTTGTGGATGGCTTGTAGAGCTTTTTCATCGTGAATCTCATGGCCTTCGTCATCCAGATTGGTACGTCCCTCGCGATATAGCGAGTCATTACGGAGCTGACGGAACCGCCGTGGGCGATACACTTTGGCAGCGATGTATTTGCTTTTCGTTGTCTCATTCCCCAGACATTGATAGACAGAAGCTTCCTTGCCACCGCCTTTGATAAGGCGCAGGACATCGTCAAACCACTGCTGGCTGTAAAAGTCGCTGAGTGAGTTGACCAGCCACTCATTTTCATGTTTTGATGCACAATAACTGAAATCTAGCTCATTTTCTTGTTCAGCCAGGTGAGAGATATCATCCTGAGCGGTTTGTTTTGACTTTCGTTTTGAAGAAGACCAGTGACGTAACTCGTCATTCGTAATATTGCGGATGGCAGGAATCTTATCTATATCTTCCAGTTGATCATACAGCTCGAAATTTCTCTTTGAACTCATCAATTACTTTTTCCCTTGATAACTTTGCTGGTGTTTTTTGGGTAGCGTCGTTCAGGGTGTCACCCATTTGGAATTTAGATCTGTGGTTATCTTTGGGGGGAAAAGAAAGACCACAGGCTCAGCCTGTGGTCTTGAGGACAAACCAATAACAACTTGTCAGATATGATGTCTCACAGGAGGCGCGTTTACTATTCGTTGATTTACTCCGTTTATATAATGTGACATAAAACTTGCCTCCTTTCTGTTTATTTATTTTACTGCGTATGAATATAATCGAATATTATCTGCCTGTCAAATGAGTTTATCCGCGTTTTTCCCCAACTTCTCCTTCATTTTTGACAGTAAGGCATCATCCGGGGTTGTCCTGCTCAGGCTGTACATGAACACAGCAAGCATCATTTCACAATCTGCGACTTCCTTGCTGATGTTTTCTTTACGGACCCGGTCATTATTGCGTATCCAGCCATCTACCCGGGAAACGATTTCATCAGCGTGCAGGCCTTCTTTAGTGAAAGCTTCCAACATCTGGATCTCTTCATCTGGGAGACTATCCTGATGGTGCACTAAATACGCTTCAGCCAATTCACCCACTTCTGAAAGGAAGAACCATAGGGCGTCTTTTGCGCACGGCCATTGTAAACCTCGTGCTTCATAGTATTTCTGAATGGTCTGGATGTCCATTATTGCTCCTTTGCGTATCATTGAAGGCCAGGGAATATTATACCTTGAGAGGGTCATCATCGTCTCTGGAAACTTTCATTGAAAGTGGCCTTCTGGTTTCCTATGAAGTTAGCGATGCATTGAAGTAAAAGCCAGTATAATAGGACATTAACTTCAGGAGTAATGACTCAATTAACTGAGATCAACATGGATATAAAAAAATCCGGTTTAAAAATAAAGCGATCACTGAAGAAATTCTATAAGGATGCAGACCGCTTCACGGGGGGCGTATTAGAGATCATCCGAAGGGCATTTCAACGCTATTCCCAGACTCGCGGATCAGAAGCAGCAGCGAGCCTGGCTTATTATGCGTTCTTTTCGATTTTTCCGATGTTGTTGGTGATTATCGTCGTGGGGAGTTTTTTCGTTGACAGTGTAGTGGTTCAAGCGCAGCTTCTGAACCTGCTTCAAGGGATTTTACCCGGTGCGGAAGAACTGATTATGACAAACATAGACCGGGTGATCAGGCTTCGCGGCGCAGTCACTTTTTTCGCATTAATCTCGCTTGTCTGGTCTGCGACCAGTGTTTTTAACATCCTTGCAAAGAACATCAATCGGGCTTTCCCAGATGCTGAGGTGCCGGATTTTATTAAAGGGCGTATGCTGGGTTTCTTCATGTTGCTTGCCCTTGCATTGTTGATGGGAGTCTCTTTTGCCGTCTCAACGCTCTCCAGCCTGATCCCTGTGATCAACATCCCATTCAATGATAAAGCACTGCATGAGACTTTATTATGGCAGGTTGGCGCATTTTTGGTTCCTGTTGGCTTGAACATGCTCATGTTTTGGGCGATCTATCAATGGGTGCCGCTGGTCAAAGTGGAGCGGAAAGCTGCCTTTCTGGGTGGACTGGTGGCTGGCGTGGTCTGGGAATTGCTGAACAATGCCTTTACGTGGTACCTCAGCAGCGGGCTATCACGTTACCAGTTTGTCTACGGTTCAGTAGCGACCGTTGTCATCTTGTTGTTCTGGATCTACCTTTCTTCGATGGTCATTTTATTGGGAGCTCATATAACCGCTTCGATCCACCAATCCATCCTAGAAAAGTCTGATGATTAAGAAGTCTGATCCCTACCATCGTCTTTCACCTGTAGGCGACTCTGCGCTGCTCCTGGAATTGGGGGAGTCCCTCGATCCGGAGATTAATGCCCGGGTGCTTGGTCTTGATCTATGGTTGAAGCAATCTCCCTTTCAAGGAATCAAAACTTGGGTTCCAGGATATGCCAGCTTGCTGGTGATCTATGACCCCCTCGAAATCGCTTTTCCTGACGTTGCATACTGGATGGAGGGATGTTTGCATAGCTGCCCGAAGGCAGAGTTATGTTCACCAAAGCAGGTGGAAGTCCCTGTCCGGTATGGTGGTGCCGATGGACCGGACCTGGTTCATGTAGCGGAATGTCATGGAATCTCCCCATCTGACGTGGTTCGAATGCATTCATCGCACACTTATCGAGTAGGGATGATGGGTTTCACGCCGGGTTTCGCGTACCTGATGGGTTTGGACCCCAATCTGGCAACCCCGCGGCTGGCGACTCCCCGGACACAAGTGCCAGCAGGGTCTGTGGGGATCGCCGGTGGACAGACCGGCATATACCCTTCGGAATCACCTGGGGGATGGCAGCTGATCGGCAGGACAGATTGTGTCCTCTTTGACCCCGCGAAAGAGCCACATTTCATGCTCTCTCCCGGAGATGAAGTCCGGTTTATGGCGTTGGATGAAAGCAGGGTGAGATGACGCTGGTTGTTGAACTCCCTGCTTTAATGATGACGGTCCAGGATCAGGGGCGGTTCGGATATCAGCGGTTTGGGATGCCGGAATCCGGTCCCATGGATTGGTGGGCTTTCGGCGCAGCCAATGCACTTGTGGGCAACAATGCCACATGTGCATGTCTGGAGGTTGGGGTTTCCTCTGCTGCTGTGCGGATTGAGATGGATGCCATGATGGCGCTTTGCGGGGTGGGATATCACCTCAGCGTGAACGGTAAGGCACTGCCCCTCTGGATGGCTTTCCGTGCCAGAAAAGGAGACTTGATCAAGATGGAGAAAATCCCTGGGGGCAGTTGGGTTTACCTCAGTGTCGCAGGCGGGTTTCTATCTCAAGTTTGGATGGGGTCGCGCAGTTACTACCTGCGGGCTGGGTTGGGGTGCCCGTTAGATACTGGTGACCATCTGGCTTTTTCTCCACAGGCAGGCAGGGACTCCTGGCGTGCCGGGAACACAATCACGGAAAAATTCCGCCCGGGTTATCATGAGCACCCACAATTGAGAGTTGTCCTTGGGCTTCACCAATCCCGATTCCCGCCGGAAAGCTTTCAGACCTTCCTGGATGAGGCATATGAACTTTCGAATCAATCTGACCGTATGGGCTACCGTCTGGACGGACCTAAAATTAATCATTTAAATGGCGCTGACCTTGTTTCACAGGGGATGGCGTTGGGTGAGATCCAGGTGCCAGCAGATGGACAGCCGATTGTAATGATGCCAGACCACCCGACAACAGGCGGGTACACCTGCATAGGAACCGTTGCCAGTGTTGATATGCCCCTTCTGGCGCAGGCGCAGCCAGGCGTTTCAAGGCTTCGGTTTTCACGCATTGAGGTTGCAGAGGCGCGTGCGGCTTTAATCAACGTCAGTCAGCAGTTGGAGACGGCTGTCAAGAAGGAGGAAGAACCATGGTTGAATCTCTGAGGATTGACCTGAACTGCGACCTGGGTGAGAGTTTCGGCAGGTATGTGTTGGGGGAAGACGCTGCCATGATGAAGCTGGTCACCTCTGCCAATGTGGCATGTGGTTTCCATGCGGGTGACCCCGCTGTGATGGCACACACGGTCGCCCTGGCAAAGGCGCATGGGGTCGCGCTGGGTGCGCATCCTGGCTATCCAGATTTACAGGGATTTGGACGCCGGGAGATGCGGATGTCTCCGCAGGAGGCTGCCCAGATCGTCTTGTATCAGATCGGTGCCCTGGCAGGAATTGCCCGTCAGGCTGGTCTGACCCTCAGGCATGTCAAGCCGCATGGTGCTCTTTATAACCAGGCTGCTCAAGATCCGGAGCTTGCGATGGTGATTGCACAGGCTGTTTT
>Ga0075123_10001874_pt1 | contig 10412 bp, 6 predicted proteins | sample AntAceMetag02UKX_FD_69808 | JGI IMG/M metagenome (GOLD analysis project Ga0075123, IMG submission 69808) | Saline lake microbial communities from Ace Lake, Antarctica - Antarctic Ace Lake Metagenome 02UKX | ecosystem: Environmental > Aquatic > Non-marine Saline and Alkaline > Saline | place... | reverse complement strand
TTTACAGTTCACTTTCAAAAGTTAATACAAAAAACAGCATGAAATAATATCATGCTGTTATTGATCAAAATGTTCAGTTTTTCTTGTTTTTTAGTTCAAGTCTGGATAGTCGCGAAAAATCGCCCAAATGCATCTATGGTTTAGTGGCAAAAAAAACAGCGAAAAAAATCGCTGTATCCCTTGCTATCACTGGCCCAGAGGCCTGTGCATCTATTTCGAGCTATCAATATGAATAAATAGCTCGAAATAGATACCCCATAATATGTAATTTAGTAACTCCGTTTTTGACTTTCCAATTTAAAGATATCCTAAAAGGGTTTATTATCCAATATCTTAACTAAGTCTATAAAGTAAATAAATTATTAAGAATAAGCGTGGATGCACCAATTACTCCTAAATTATCACATATATCAGCAACAGAAATTTTTGTTTTTGAAAAATTGTCAATAATACTGGAAGCCTTTGCTCCTTCAACAATACTATCAATCAAATAATCACTCGCAATCAAAACACTGCCTGTCAAAATAATTCTTTCAGGGTTTAATATATTGATCATCGTACCTATTCCCCTGCCAATGTATTCTCCAGTTTTCTTAAATAATCGTATAATTTGTTTATCACCATTCTTTGCGGCCAGAACGATTTTCTCTAAAGTAATATCGCCATCAAAATCATCAATAGAAATTTCGTTATTTTCGACCATCTCTTTAACGAAACCCAAAATTGCCTCTTCACTAGCCACAGTAGTTAAGCAGCCTTGATTTCCGCAGTCACACTGATATGGCCTTTGCGTGACTTTTATGTGTCCAATCTCACCAGCACCATTGCTTTTACCAAAAAATAAGTTTCCATCGATAAATAGCGCGCCACCAATACCTTGTCCAACATTTATTAATATAAAATTGTCGCTTGATTTTGCTCCGCCAAACCATTTTTCACCTAATGCCATAACACGAACGTCATTATCTACGATTATCGGCATTTCAAATTTTTTATATAATAAGTCCTTAACAAAAATATGATGCCAATGAAAAGCAGGGGCAAAAACAGATTCACCAGTAGCAGCATTAACAAGTCCATGTAGCCCAACGCCAATACCAATAATTTTCTCCCTATCGATTTTGGAGCTTTTAATAATGTCTTCTATTCCATCTGTAATTTTTTGAAGTATAATATTTCGATCTTCATTCTCAGGGATGGTTTCATATCGGTATTTTTTGGTTAAGATAACCTTACCGTTTATATCAACAATTCCGATGTTAACTTTTGTAAGCTCGGTATGAACTCCTACTACAAAAACATTGGAACTATTAAGTTCCAACATTATTGGCTTTCTACCACCGCTAGAATCGCCACTTCCCTTTTCACGAATTATACCCAACTCTAATAGATCAGCAACATTACTAGAAATTGTCGCAGGGTTTAGCTTGAGAATTTTTGATAAATCCGCTCTGGAAATAAGTTTTTCAGTACGGATAATATTCAAAATCGCATTTGTGTTGATTCTTTTTATTAACTTTTTATTAGCAGTATTTTGTAGTTTCATCTACTTATCTTTCATACATATTTTGTAATTGTGTATATACTATTTTATAGTATATACATGGAAAAGTAAAATTTGAAAATTTAGTTCCTCAATATTACTGTACATCTATTTTAATGTTTTGATGTGGGAAACGGTCACTTTTTATAGCGATATCGATTTCCCCTACTTCATTTATAGTTTCCACCCAAAACGCTATGACTCCGCCTTTAAGAGCGAAACTTTTTGGTCCAACAAGACTCCCCGCCCCGCTTACCTCAACATTTATAACTTCATCTAAAAACGGCATATTATTCCCGCATTGATCAATGGCCTTAATAACAACTCTAGTCGCATCTATTTCACTTGCGCTCAAAATAGCGTCATCTAAAGTGATTTTCAAATCGGTCGCTACAGAGTTTTGAACAAATGTTTTCTCTATAACTTTTATACCGTCCACATAGCCGCAAAAGTTACCATCTTCCCACTTCATTCCCCATTCACCAATTTCCTTTGGAGTAATCAATGTATCGTCGATAATTATTGGTGGATAAGTTAGCCCCTTAAATTTCTCCTTAGACGGATAAAATCTCTTTGCTTCAAAATCTCCATACTTAAAATCAACATAGTCACAGTTTGTTAGAATAACGAGCGGAAGAACTCCGCCAATACTACGTTCGCCTCTTGCCCAAAATGTAACAGGCGTTAGTATAGCTTCGACTTTTGGTGATATCATAGTAGCGTAAACATCTGCTGCAAATTTCTTGATTCGGAACATATCCATAACGCCGTGATAGCATATTCTATCGCCTGAACCAAAGTCTTTGTGAGTATTATAATCAAAAGCACACCAGCCGATAACACCTGAAAAATCATCTCTTTGACCAGACACATCGTGTATGCGAGCATGCCTTAAAGTATGCTCCATTTGTCTCTCTTCTTGATCAAAACTCTTTGTTGGATACATATGTCCATTGCATTCAGTTACCATGTATGGAACGTCCATGTCTAAGTGTGTAATGTCCTTTTGAGGTTTAAATACAAGTTGCCCGCCATCATGACTAAAATCATTCATTGTATAGACGTCTTCGAGCATATTACTGTTTTCTATGCATCTAACGCCAGCAGTCTGCCTAATTCGATCAAGCTGTTTTGCCATTTCATTTGTCCGCTTATAAAAATCATGATCATCGGGCGACTCATTAATTCTTACGCCCCACAAAATTATTGAAGGATGATTCCAATCTCGCTCAATCATCTCCTTAACATTTTGCACAGCAACTTGCTTCCATTTTTCATCACCTATGTGTTGCCAACCTGGAATCTCTTCAAAAACAAGCAAACCAATCTCATCACATCTATCAATAAAATGAATCGATTGCGGATAATGTGCAGTTCTTACAAGATTAAGGTGCAGTTCATCTTTTAATATATCAGCATCTTTTTGCTGAATTCTTTTCGGCATCGCATAGCCTTTATAAGGAAAAGATTGATGTCTATTAAGTCCAACAATTTTTAGCTTTTCACCATTAAGATAAAATCCATGATTTGTGAATTCACAGGTTCTAAATCCGATTCTGCTTTCAAAAACGTCATCATAATTTTTTGCATCAAGTTTTATTGATACATTGTAAAGGTTTGGGCTATCTAGCTCCCACAGCTTTATGTTTTCTATGTTTTCAAACTTAAGTGTTTGTTTGTTTTCTCCCATTCCACATGAGATGTGCTTTTTTTTCTCAAAAACTTTTTCACCATTTTTATCGGCTATTAATATATTCAGATCGCAACTTTCATTGCCGTTTAGTTTACTAAAAGTATATAAATCAACTTCAATAGCCTTTTTTTCTTCCATAACTTTTAAAGGTTTTATATGTGCATTTTTAATATAGATAGAATCATAAAATGTTAAACTTACTTCTCTATAAATCCCACCATAAGTTAAATAATCAATCTGCCCACCAAAAGGAGGAATATCATCTCGCTCTGTAGAATCAACAACAACAGTTATCACATTAGCGTAATCATATTTGATCTTATCAGTAATATCAAACTCAAAAGGAGTATATCCGCCTTTATGGTCACCAACATAAGTGCCATTAATATATACTTTTGCATAAGTCATTACTCCTTCAAAGCGCAGAATACCAACCTTATTTTCAAACCCAGCATCAACCGTGATGGATTTCTTATAGCATGATACGAATTGAAATGATCGCTCATCAAAATAGCTATAAGGTAAATTTATATTTGTATGAGGTAAGCAAACAACTTCTGATTGCAAAAAATCATCCAGCGTTTCCATGTTATCCTCATATTTATTTGTAAAATGCCAATCGTTATTTAATCGAATTATCTTTCTCATATTATCTACGACAAATTCACTTAAGTCGCAAACCCCCTTGTGCACTATTTTTTATATGATCTATTTGACTGAACCCAGCATACCTTCAACAAAACTCTTTTGTAGCAAGAAGAATATCAGTATTGTTGGTAGAGTAGCTATTATTATCGCAACCATGATAACGCCATACTCTGGAAAATACGCAGAGGAAAGTGATGATATTACAAGCGTCATCGTTTTTCTGGCTTCTGACTGCAGAATGATTAATGGCCACAAGAAGTTATTCCAACTCGTCATAAACGCAATAATTCCAGCCGCAGCGTATGTTGATTTCATCGTCGGTATGTAAATATACCAGAAGATTTGAAACTCATTCAACCCATCCACCCTTGCTGCCTGTAATAGTTCGACTGAAAAGGTTTTTGTGTTTTGCCTAAAGAAGAAAATCATGAACGGCATTGCAATTGTAGGTAAAATTACTGCAGCCAAACTATCAATAAGCCCGAACTTAGCAAACATTCTAAATAACGGTATCATAATCGCTGCAAAAGGAATCATCATCGATAAAAGTAGTGCAGTATAAACCTTTTCCTTATATTTTGATTTATATAGCTCAAAACCGTAGCCTGCTAATGAAGCAATAAGTAAAAGCAATAAAGTTGAGATAATCGCAATTTGTGCTGAGTTTGATAGTGCAACTTTGATGTTAACCATTTCGCCAAGCATCTTTGCATTATTCAAAAACTCTTTTCCTGGCAAAAGCTTTCCTTGTATAATATCTGTTGCTGAGTTTGTTGCACCGAAAATCATCCAAATGAATGGGAATATTGAAACTATAGATGCGATGGTTAGAAATGCATATTGGAATACTTTTTTAAATTTAGTCATTCTTATCACCTGCCATCTTGAATTGAATAATCGCTAATATTGCAATGAAGAACACAATAACATAAGATACTGTTGCCGCATATCCAAAGTTAGGAACGAACTTAAATGATAGATCATAGATATACTGCGATAAAGTTATCGTCGCATTTAACGATGGCGTTGAGGCTCCACCTCCGGTTAAGTTCACGACCTCATCGAACAATTGCAATGTACCAATCGTCGACATTATCGAAGTAAATAAAATTATCGGTTTTAACAACGGTACCGTAATCGTGAAAAATTGTCTAACCTTTGAAGCTCCATCAATTTCAGCTGCTTCATAAATATTAGGATTAATGTTTTGAAGCCCTGCCAAATAAAATATCATATTGTAGCCAGTCCATCTCCAAGTGATTGCAAGAATAACCGTAACCTTTGACCATAATGGGTCTCTTAGCCATGAAATTGGCTCTGCTATTAAGTTTATTGCGAGCAGAGTTGAATTAACAATCCCATCAGCCCCAAACATACTTTTAAATAGTATTGAATATGCTACTAGAGAAGTAACACAAGGTAAGAAGATGGCTGTTCTAAATAACCCCTTAAATTTCAGCTTCTTATCATTAAGCACGCTAGCTATGATGAGCGCTAAGGTTAACATAATAGGAACTTGAAATATGAAATAAATGAAAGTGTTTTTAAGTGCTGTGCGAAATACTAAATCAGAAAAAAGTCTCTTAATATTCCCGAGTCCAACATATTCATAAACAACGCCTTTCCCAGACATAGTTGAAAGCACCAATGAATTTATCACAGGATAAAGCGTAAATATTGCGGCCAATGCAGTTGCAATAACAACAAAATTCCAACCTGTTATTCCCTTTGATTTATCCAACGTGTTTCTTTTAAACTTACCCATCAATAATTCTCCTTATCTTATTAGCGATATAAAAAAATCATTCTTTCTTATATATCGCTAATAAGTTAATCCTCATTATAAGTCACAATACTTAAGAAATGAAGGAATAATATATATTCCTTCATTTCATAGATTATAAATTGTACTTATTGAATTTGTGATGCTAGTTGTTGCTCAACTAGTTTAAGAGCATCTTCAACAGATCCACCATCATATACAGAAGGCATTTGAGCCATTAGTGCAGCATCAGCCTCATATGTATATAGTCCATAGTTTAATGCAGGGATCTCATCCATCCACTGTGCAAAATCAACATAAACTGCTTGACCACCAAAGAACTCGTCTTCTTGTGAGTAAGCATCGCCTGTTGCTGATGGAAGGTAAGAGCCAACTGCTCCACGGTCCATTAATATGCTTTGATAAAAATCAACATCGCCAGCATACATAGTTTTCAAGAAGTCTACTGCAGCATCTTTGCTGTCTGAACTTTCAAGAACATACCAGCTTGAACCACCAAGGTTTGAAGCATTAACAGCACCAGAAACATTAAGTCTAGGTGTTGGTGCAACTGCCCATGATCCAGCTTGTGAAGCTTCAGCTTTAACTGAACCTGTAATCCAAACACCAGTTGTAATAGAAGCAACGTCGCCTGAGTTTATCGCTCCAACCCATTCTCCCCAACCAGATGTGATCTTAGTCATTGGTGAGTTTACGATTGCTGCATAAATTCTAACAGCTTCTGCAAATGCAGCATTATTTGTAATTGTTGGGTTTCCTTGACCATCAAAGTACCAAGAACCAGCTCCATTAAGCATAATTCTCATAAGTCCGCCATCATTAGGGTCTGTAGCCATCATTTGTTTGCCAGTTTTCTCGAATACAGTTTCACCAATTTCGATGAATCTATCCCATGTGATATTATCTAAATCAGCAGCAGAGAATCCAGCTTGCTCAAGATAGTCAGTTCTATAATAGAATCCTGAAACACCAGAGTCAAAAGGAACACCATAAACCTTTTCTTCAAAAGTCATTAGTCCAACTTTGTAAGCTGCAAAGTTACTGTGATCCATAGTTCCTGTTAAATCAGCAAAACTTCCTGGATATGATTGTATATACTTTTGTGAGTTGTAGTCTTCGATTAAAACGATATCTGGAAGTCCATCAGTTGTTCCAGATGCAAGCATCGTATGAAGTTTTTGCTCTAAGTCACCTTTAGCATAGTCAACTATTTCAATTGTTACGTTCTCATGGTCTACTCCGTAAATTTCACTTGCAGTTTCCATGATTGCGATGTTGAAATTAGGATCCCATGCCCAAATTGTCACTGTTGAATCAGCATCACCAGCATCAGCTTCCACTGTTGTCGCTTCTTCTTTCTTTTCTTCTTTAGCAGCTGGTTTTTCTTCGCTAGCTTCAGGAGCTCCACAAGCAGCAAGAGAGAATACTAGTGCTAAAACTAATACTAAAACTAAAATCTTTTTCATAAAATTTCTACCTCCATAGATAAAATAACATTGTTGTTTACTTTCTTTATTTAGTAAACAAAGTATGATAAATTCTATCATAGTAATCTTATTATTACAAGAGCCACTTCATAAAAAAACAAAAAATGTTCTAACACTCGCTTATATACTGATATATTCCATAAAATTCTTTTTTATCTCACATCTTTTGTACGATAGAAAGCGTAGGGGGAAGGCTTGAAAAAGCTTAACCATCTACCCTTATTTTAATTCAATGAAAGAGTAATTGGTAGAGCGAGTGCATCTTTGAGACAAAGCTCTCGTTATTAAATTCACCTATTTTAATCATAAAACTCAACTGGTTTGAGTTCTTTATTCATAGGTAAAAACCTGATAACACTATTGATATGATCTGTGGTGCTTTATATGTTGGATTGACTCTCAAATTATATCAAATCTAATATTTCATGGCTAATACGTTGAAATGCTGCGAATTTGATACACCTTAAAACATGCGTATGAGCAGCTTATTAGCCACTTTTCAGAAGTAGCGCCTACACTGATCATCCAACACACAATAATGTTATTTCCTTCTCGAAATATTTCCAGATAAAGTTTTTTTGATATTTTGCTCCATATGAATTAATTGTATAATTATATCCTATGGAGCTTAATATATCTATTCATTTTAGATTTTTTGCACCAGGACAAAGTTGAGATAGTCGAGCAGAGTGATCGACTCATTTCAAATTTATTCTCTTCTTAAATCAAGACTAAAAAATCAAGGTAGTTAATTACACTTCCTTAAAGTTAAATAAATAACTAATAAAATCTCCATCTAGCATTTCTTCTTCTGGCATAAACATTCCAACATTTATAAGTTGTGATGCAGAATACTTTATACCTGTCTCTACACACATATAGTTTTTTGATTCGTCCAATCCCACAAGCTTAACTTTTCTAAGTTCAGGATTTGCCTTTGACATAACCTTATAATAACCTAAAACAAATTTTTCTTTTTTACCATCAATACATAGCCATGCCGTGAAATTTGAATCAAAAGGACTCATCAGTCGATAAAAGTCACCGTAAGCAATTAGATCACGATTAGACTTCGCCGTTCCTATATAGCTCTGCATCTCTTTCTTCACATTTTCATCAATCTTTGTTATATCAATTCCATAGCCATAAGTTCCAAACATCGCAACATCTGACCTCATTTTTAACGAGGTGCTTCTTCCCTGTTGATGATTCGGGCTAGGCGAAACATAGGAAGCCATACTTCTTAGCGGATAAACAACTGATGTACCATATTGAATGCTCAATCGCTCAACTGCATCAGTATTATCACTGGTCCATGTTTGAGGCATATAATATAGCATCCCACCATCAAAGCGGTTTCCGCCAGATGCGCAAGATTCAAACAAGATATATGGGAATTTGTTCGTTAATCTTTCCAGCAGCCCGTATAATCCCAAAATATATCTATGCGGCACTTCTTTTTGCCTGCTTTTAGCAAGATATGCAGATCCTATTTCAGTCATATTCCGATTCATATCCCACTTTACATATCCAATCGGGGCACTACTCAGAACTTTTTCAATCATTTCATAGATATAATCCACAACTTTTGGATTCGAATAATCTAATATATGTTGATTTCTTCCATGACAAATACTTTGACCTTCAACTCTGATAATCCAATCTGGATGTGCTCTATACAAATCACTATCCATATTAACCATCTCAGGCTCAAACCAAAGACCAAATATTAGCCCTAACTCATTAATTTTTCTACCTAGGTCATCAAGTCCATTTGGAAGTTTTTCATCATAAGTATACCAATCTCCAAGGCTACATTTATCATTATCTCGCTTACCAAACCAACCATCATCAAGAACTAACATCTCAAGCCCTAATTCCTTTGATTGCTTTGCAAGATCTATGATTTTTTGTTCAGTAAAATCAAAGTACGTAGCTTCCCAGTTATTCGCATATGTCGGGCTTGGCTTGTCTCTCCATTCCCCTCTTGCTAACCTGCTTCTATATAGTTTATGAAATACTTGCGACATCCCGTTAATCCCTTTATCAGAATATACAACTATCGCTTCAGGTGTTTGAAAACTTTCCTCTTTTTCTAACAACCATTCAAAATCAAATGGATTTATTCCCAAATTAACTCTTGTTTGATCGAAAACATTTACTTCTATGCTACCTCTAAAATTACCGCTGTATATTAAATTAAATCCATAGATATCTCCATGATCTTCAGTTGTTGTTTGCTTTAACATCCCAACAAAAGGATTATGCATCGCGCTAGAAGACCCTCTTGAGCTTTCGACCGATTGAATGCCTGCTGATAATTTTCTTCTGTTTATATGGCGCTCTCTCCCCCATGCTCCGTCCAACTGCATCATCTCATAATCACAATCATGAAAATCCATACACATACTCTGCGCGCATAATAGCCTTAAATCATCACCATGGTTAATAAAGCGTACACTTCTTGCAATCGCATCGAAATCTCTAAAAATAGTGTAAAACAACTCCACCTCAAGTTTAAGATAAGCATCCACCACCGTAACTACTAAAGTTTTTGCCTCATCGTCACTCTCAACATAAGTTGCTGGAAGCCCAGCTAACTTTGGCTTTCCATCAGTTATTTTATGGGATTTATATACTAGATTCGATATCGTATTCCCATCGCTGTTCTTAACTTGGTATACAGGTTGGCGATAATCGGACTTTCCGTATGAAGGGTATTCCCTCGGCGTGTTTTCTAACGAAAACAACTCATCTCCATCAAATACACAAGGTGAAAGAGGGACAATAAGATTTGTTCTACAATCAATAATAGATGACATATATTGTATACTTTTACCGAAATACACATGTCCTAATTGCTCGTTTCTTAATATATTCATCACATAACTTATTTTGCCATTGGTCAGATGAAACGACCTATCATTATCATAATATTTTATATTTAACATCTATTTATTTACCACCACTTAGAAATTTGTCTGATACATACATTGCAGATTCTTTGTCAACAGCATCTGTGACATTTGAAACAACTACGCTCTCTAGTGAGCAATTTCACATTTAATCTAGAGGTATCTATATTCTACCACAAGTCATCTATATTGAATCTATATTCTTATATTCTTCTTAAAAAAGGTCTCACTAGCCCTGTCGACCTCAAAAATAAAAATTGATTACATTTTGATCAATATTATATTTGCCCTTTTGATAAATTTGGATAATTACATCTACTTGACCCTGCACTTTGTGCTAGGC
>Ga0075123_10001871_pt1 | contig 10419 bp, 6 predicted proteins | sample AntAceMetag02UKX_FD_69808 | JGI IMG/M metagenome (GOLD analysis project Ga0075123, IMG submission 69808) | Saline lake microbial communities from Ace Lake, Antarctica - Antarctic Ace Lake Metagenome 02UKX | ecosystem: Environmental > Aquatic > Non-marine Saline and Alkaline > Saline | place... | reverse complement strand
TAGCATATTTACATTATGATGAAAATTGCAAATTAAACATATAAATTTGTGGCTGCAAATTTTCCTAAAATTATTTTAATTTTAGGGGGTTTTCGTTCAGACACTAATTACCATTCTTGACTTGCTAATGTTTTTAATATCCGATCGACTCCTTTAAATAAATAAATAAGCAAAACGACCATAATGACTAAACAGGAAATAAACATGAGAATTTTCAGCCACGGCCTAAAGAAAAAAGTGAACGCAAACAATCCCGGAAATACACGTCCTAATTTATTGAATTTTGACATTGATACAGATGATTTGTCGGCAAAGCCGAGAGGTGTTTGAATTCCAACCTTTCCAAAAAATATCGGAGAATTTAAAGTGTGACAATCTGAGCAACCATTTGCTCCCAAAGCTTGTGCTGGTGGTCTGACATCATGAGCAATCGCCCATGAATATGGCTTTGCCGCTTCATGTTTTTGACTAATTAGTTGTCCGCTTTTTGTAAGTTGATAGAGTTTCCCGCCACTAATAAAAACAGGAATCGCCCCTGTCGAATCTAATGAAGACAGAGAATCCAATGCTTGTGTTAACAACTCAGTTGTAAAATCAGGCCATTTTCCTGAGTTAATAAGAGCATAATTTGTACTGTCAGTTGTGCTATCCGCAGCTATCAACGATAAAACAATAGGTTGAATTTCTTTAGGGTGGATTGGCTTAATTGAATCACCTTCCATTTTCGCCCAATAAGAAGGGAAGATCAAATTATGGGGTTCTATTTTACCGCTTTCTCCTTTTACAAAAACAGGACTCATAATATAAGGAAGAACTTCATCCAGTTTCAAAATCCCCTGGGCGCCCAAAGCGTGTGCCATCGATGTTTTTACTAATTTCGTTCTTTTATCTGGATAAGGTCCAGAATGACATGCGGTACAAGCTAAATTTTCAAAATGAACTATTGGCAAGCCAATATGTTTCGGTCGGGGCGCCCCGAATCGACCATGGCTGGGCTGAGAAGTTGATTCATCGCCCAAATGACAACCTTTGCATGTTGAAGTTTCAAAAATTAGATTGTCTAATAAGTCTGATTCTCCTTCATAACCGCGTATAATTGAATGGTCGAGACTGTTCTGATGACAATCAACACAACTTAATCCGGCAGCTAAATGGACATCTTCGTCGGTATGCCATTTGCCCGATGAAGAAGTTTTTGTTGAATGGCAAAAGTAACACCTTTCATTGGGTATTTTATGCGCGACATCGGTAAAAACTTTACCCTGCGGATTGAACCGGCTTTGATCATAGCTGACCGAAGGAGGAATGGATCGGGCGTCATCGGGAGCCACACCTAAGTAAATGTCATAATTGTCAGGCATAGATTTAGCTGATCCTCGTACGGTTGCAAAACCAGCAGTAGCAGACGCAGCCCAGCGAAAATTTTGATTTCTTGTATTGCGCGCATATTCAGCTTGATCATGTGAAGATTCAGCATCATGACAACTGAGACAATTAATATCCAATTTTCCGGAGATCATCCAGCGAACAAAAACATCAGCTACATCAGTTGAATCATTCTCGCCAACTCCGCCTCCTGGCAAATGTCTGCCAAATTCTTGAACAAAATACCAGGGTGTCAAGCTTACTTCTTCCGGATTAAAAGTTCCTTCCCAACGTCTGTGGGAGAGTGGAAGCTGTGTTGCAGTTAAATAGTCCACTAAAATCCATGGGTGTCCGGGGCGTCCCGAATCTATGTTCGGATCGGCAGCGTTAAAATGCCAGCCGGAACTAATTTTTGCGTAATCATGACATTTAGCACAGGTCTCCTTTGTAGAGAACGGCATTATTGGTTGATCACCAGGTCTGATTAACGACTCTTCGGCGTCATAAAGATCAATCACGTGGACTGAGGAAGATCGGCTTCCATCGCGGACGTCGCCTAATAATTCTTCTTGTGCCTGAGTTTGCCATGCGAAAACAGCGCTTAACATTAGAGTGATTAGTGTTATCTGTACAGTTTGTTTACATATCCATTTGTTCATTAATTTGACTTTCTGCTCAATAATATTGTCTGTGAAATCTTTTTTATTTACGAAGAAATTTAAAATAGTAATACACGTACACTATTTGATAAAGTCGCAGTGGCAGTTGCAGTGGCAGGATAATTAAGAATGTGCTACTATGAGTGCCAGTGCTTCTGCCACTGCTACTTACAATTGGCTAAATAAAAAATTCCTTTTTATCAAATGTCAATTTCCGTCCTGTTGCAACGGCTTCATTTACCTTCAATACCGTCACCGCAGTTTCGTAGCCAATTTCTGCTGGACAGTTTAATTCTTCTTTACCACGAATAGCATTTAAGAAATTTTTCAAATGTGGCTGGTGGTAGGGATTGTTAAAAATAACGGGTAAACCGTGTTTTGGCGGTGCAATAGTTTCGCGCACATCCAGTACAACACCTGGCTGAGTTGCTGGTTTATCTTCTTTTGGAGCTGCCAGATAACCCAGATCAACCCATTTCTGCCAATCGGGTGCCGTTGGTTCACGATAAATACCGCCTCTTGAAGCTGATTCAGAAATATTTAAAGTACCCTGGTCACCCAAAAAATTTTCAAAATATCCAAAGCTGCTGTTAGTGGTTATCGTTTGATAGAAAGCGCGAACCATACCTGCTTTGGTTTTATATTCATATAATGTCTGTACGGTATCATACCATTGATGGGTTTTTTTTTCATAATAATCAGTGCCACCGCTTGCCACCACTGTTTTGGGTTGTGCTTCCAAAAACCAGTTGAAAATATCAATCTGATGCGAGCCAAGGTCAACAATAGCGCCGCCGCCTTTTCCTCTGTACCAGCGCCAGTTACGAAACTGTTCCATGGATTCAAAACCATATTCTTTTAATAAAGCTGGTGGAATGGCATGTTTTTTTGGCCAGCCTAAATCCGGCTGAACCGCCCGATTCCATTGACCATTAATTGTAGTAATTTTACCAAGCAGTTTTGCTTCTTTAATAAGTTTTTCGTAACAATGAATGTACCTGGGATTGCTTCGTCGTTGGTGACCAATTTGCAATAATTTTCCTGTTCTTTTGGCAGCGAGCACCATTTTACGAGCATTTGGCAGTGTGTTGGACATTTCCTTTTCGCAATAAACATTAATTCCGGCTTCAAGGCAGGCGATGGTGTGGGGTGCATGCCAGAAATCAGGGGTCGCAATGATAACGCCATCCAGGTCTTTTTCGTTAGCCAGCATTTCGCGATAATCCACATAGCGGTTAACCGGATGTCCGTATTTTTTTAACAATCGCGCCGCACGTTTTTGATTATAGGCCGTCCAAATATCACAAACAGCTCTGAAACGGATGTTTGGTAATTTTAGCATGGCATTAAGCAGCACCTGCCCCTGGGCGCCTGTTCCCAAAAGAGCAATATTCAAATCATCTGAACTGCCAACTTTTGTCTGAGAGCGAATGATATTGGGCATCATCAAAGTTGCTCCGGCAGCCGCGCTGACTTTCAAAAAACTGCGCCTGTCTAATTTTTTATTCGTATTTTGGTCACTCATGTTTCTTATTTTTTCTCCAAAGATACAGTATTAGAAATTATTCGATTTTAAATAATAAATATTTTCACCGCAAAGACACAAAGCGCGCAAAGAATAAAAATATTATTTTATTAGCAGGTCTAAATAATCTAATAAAATTATTAGCAATAATCTTTTTAACTTTGCACTCTTCGAGCACTCTGCGTTTTCTGCGACTCTGCGGTGAAAAAAATATTAATTTCACATTTCTATGGATAGTTTTTATAACTTCTTAATTTCCAAATTACGGAACCACAATGGATTGCCATGATCCTGGAATCCAATATGTCCTTCTCTTGCCATATCTTTATAAGCATACTTGAATTTATTTTTTGATCCGTCAGGATTTTTATGTGCTTCTGTCCACAAATCCAGATCCATGTCAATGATCTGTTCGCCGTTCAACACTACATAAATTTTATTTGCCTTGCATGTAATGGTATAGTGATTCCATTTGCCAGCTTTTTTAGCAACATTTTTACTGGGAGCAAGACAATCATAAATAGCGCCGCACATGCCATATTTAGCGCCATCAGTTGTTTCGTGGATTTGAACTTCAATTCCAGTATGGACCACATCAGAAAGGTCGCTTGTGCGAATAAATACCCCGCTGTTTGCGCCTTCTGAAACCATATATTCCAGATCAAGAATAAAATCGCCATATCTGTCATTTGTCCAGATGTAGCCACCGCCATTCCGGGTGAGAACGCCATCATTCATGGTCCACGAACCTTCTTTCAATTTACAATTGGACAAATCGTCAGCAAGGAGGTTTTTCCAACCGGATGGATTGAGCTGAGTTCCGATGTTATTGAAATACGATACGCATTCTCTTAATTCAGGCAGCGAATTTTCCCAATGGTATTCATACTCTATTGAAAAGACACCTTTAAAATTCTGGCGATGTAATTCAGTGAGAATTCCTTTTATGTCAGCTTTACCTGTTCCCCAGATCACATCGTGGGCTTTGCGAACACCAAATTCGTTTAAGTCTTTAAAATGCGAACTTATTATTCTGCCTTCTAACATGTTTATCGCTTCAAGTGGATTAATCCCAGATCGCATCCAGTGCCCTGTATCGCAACATGAGCCAATTAATTTACTTCTGTCTTTACAAACCTTTAGCACAGTTTCAGGATTCCAATAATGAGAAGGTTTGGGATGGTTGTGAATAGCTGCTTTGATCTGGTATTCTTCACACAGCTTTTCTACCAGGTCAAACGCATCTTCTGGAGGTTCTGATACGATCGTTTCAATTCCCATCTCTTTAGCAAAATCGAAAACTTTGCGGCATTCAACTTCATCATTGGGTAATCCAACAACGCCATAATTAACCAACGTAATTCCGGTTTCTTTTAATTTTTGTTTTACCTCTTCCCGTAATTCTGCTGACATCGTATGAATGAATTTTTCATCCGGTTTTTGGGTACTGAAACGTTGTCCTGGATAGGCTTCGATCCAATCTAACCCGAGTGAGTCAACTTTATCGATTGCTTCAAAAAAAGTAAAACGGTTAAAGGTATATGCTTGCGATCCTAAACGCCATCCGTCGTAAGCGTCAGTCGGCGGATGAAAAGTTGTCGGAAGAGTTACTGTTTTTGTTTCAATCCGGCTGCAAGAGTTTAAAATAACAAATATTGCTAACAGAGCAATAAGAGATAAAACAATTGAATATTTTTTAAACTTATTCATAGCTTATTCTCCAGTGAGGTTTTTGTTTTATTGTGGTTAAAATCTTTTCTGATTAAAGCTTCCAACCTTTTCGATACTTGAAGTGAAGCAGTTCATTAGCTTCATCCAGATTGGTAAATTTCATTTTTTCTGCGTCCCATTCTAAGATAGTATTTTTTTCTTTCATTAATGTGGCAACATTTCCGAGTAACATCATTTCAGTGAGTGGTCCAGAATAGCTAAAATCCGTGGTTGATTTTTTCCCTGCTTTGCAAGCCTCTGCCCATTCTTTGTGAATGCCGGAAGAGCGCGGAATAGTTTTTTCAGGTCGCTTATATTCTTTCATTTTCGTTTCAGGAATTATTCGCGGACTTTTACCGTAAGTGTTGTGCATGAGCATTCCTTTATCACCGACATAAAGTACGCCGCCGCCTCCATCGCCGAGTCTTCTTCCTTGCTCAATTATCTCCGGTCGTGGTGCTGTTAATCCACCATCATACCAGGATAATTTAATAGGAGGCATGTTCCCTCGTGCTGGAAAAGTGTAATGAACAGTGGAAGCAACCGGATAAGAATCGTTTGTGAATTTTGTCGAACTGGCTTGAATAGTTGCTGGAGCGCCAAGCTTCAACGCCCAGTAAGGATGATCCAGAATATGTGCTCCCATGTCACCAACAGCACCAGTACCAAAATCAAGCCAACCGCGCCAGGCAAATGGTGCATAAGCTGGATGGTATGGACGCCATGGCGCTGGTCCGATCCAAACATCCCAATCCAACGAAGGTGGTACAGAGGGAATTTCTTTTGGCGCTTCAATCCCCTGTGGCCAAATCGGACGATTAGTCCAGGCGTGGACTTCGCGAACATCACCAATCGCTCCATCGGAGATCCATTCATTAATGAGGCGGGCTTCCTCACTGGCATGTCCCTGGTTTCCCATTTGAGTTGTAACGTTCATTTCTTTTGCTGTCTTTGCCAGCATTCTTGCTTCATACACAGTGTGTGTTAACGGCTTCTGGCAGAAAACATGTTTGCCCATTTTCATTGCCATCATTGCAATAACAGCATGAGTATGGTCAGGAGTGCTGATTGTAATGGCATCGATAGATTTTTGTTTTTCCAGCATTAGGCGGAAATCTCGATATTTAGGAACCTTTTCAAACATTTTTATTAATTGCGGGTGATCCTTGACATTCTTTTTTGCGTGTTTAGAAAATTTTGCCATTTGTGTATCATCCACATCACAAAAGGCAACTATATTCTCATCACTTAAGCTGGTAATGTCAGATGTTCCTTTGCCACCGACACCGACACAGGCGATGTTTAATTTGTCACTCGGCGGGATATAACCAGGTCCACCTAATACATGCCGAGGGACAATCATAAAAGCTGCAGCAGATGTTGTAGCAGCACCAATGAAATTGCGTCGTGTCATTTTACTGTCAAATGATTCTTTTGGATCTTTAAAACTCTTCATTTTTCATGTCCTTAAATTTATAGTTAATATTGCGAATTTGAGAATATAAAATTAATTCATAAGATAATAAATTTCAAATTGATTTGCAATAATGAATTTTAAAATTTTACATTTTTATGCATACTTATTTATCGATTTCCTTGAGATATCGCATTGCATCGTTCCGTACTTCATTATTATCAGTTGAATCAACAACCTTTAATAACACTGCTTTTGTTTCTTCTGGAAAGTTGCTGCGCGTAGAACGAGCAATTTTCACAACAGCGACCTCGGCTTCTGCTTTTAAATCTGCTTCGGTTAAATATTTTGCGGCTGTGTTTAATGCACGTGGTGTCCTTACATTTGAAATTCCAGACAACACCATTTTTTTCTCATTGGCGTTTGAAGCAAGGTTCATCGCGGTTAGATATAATTCAATAGTCTCATAATCAGTGCGTTCACTTTTCAACCCGAGTAAACGGATGTAACCGCGCAAAGCCAAAGTTTTGTGGATTTCATTTTTTGATGTCTTAGTAACTGTCAGGAGATCAGTTAAAGGTTCTGGACTTGACCAATCAGAAAGTGCTTGAATGCCAGCTTTTTGAATAGTTTCGTTTTTATTTTTGAGCGCTTCTCGCAAAACAGGTAATGCGTTGCTGTCCCCAATGTTCCCCAGTACATGAAGCAGTGAACACTTTGCTTTAAAATCTTTTACCGATGCCAAATTGTTCAGAACAATATCAGCTTGTTGATCTTTATTTTCAATTTTATGGGCAACCGTAACAACAGCCTTTTCAGCTCTTTTCCGTTCCACTTCAGATTGAGCATTCACTAACAGATCGACTAACTCATTCAAATTTTCAGGTGTCGCAATCAACTCTAAAGATTTAATTGATTCAATCCTGACTTTTCGATTGTCGTTAGTTGCGGTTTTGAGCAAGATATCGACAGCATCAGGTATATTGCGCGAGCCCACGCTCCGAATTAATTCAACCTGAATATCAGGATCAGATTTAGATATTTTTAAGATGATGCTTTTGCTTACTGTTGATCCGTCCAATAGAGTCAAACTTTCACGAGCGGTCTCTTTTTCAGAAAGGTCGCCTTTTGCTGCCACTTTAGTTAATAAATCAATATCAGATTCATTGCCTAATTTTGCAATGGCTTTTAAAGCGGCAATTCGAACCTGCAATTCGTTATCCTTGGTCGCTTTGATCACGGCATCATGGACAGCGGAGTCCCCACGATCAGCAAGAGCTGAGAGTAATTGAATTTTACATATTACTGAAAGAGTGGGCAATTCCGCAACTAATTTTATAATATTTGCAGTTTCAGGTAATTCGCGTATCAATCCAATAGCCACAGATTTTAATTTAGTCTGTTCCTTTTTAATGACTTTGAGAATTATTTCATCACCCTGTTCTCCGGCGGTTTTTACTAATCCTCTTAATGAAGCAGATCGGACTGTTAAAGAATATTCTGTAGCAAATAGCTGTTTATAAATTTCAGAAGCTTTTGTTTGATCACCTTCCGAATTAAACTTGTCGGCACACATTAGGTATGAATCTAAAACAACAAGTTTAACTGTGCCCTTGGTTTTATCTTTTGCTTGTGCCAATATCTCAGCAGCTTTTTCATTTGCAATTTTTCCCAAAGCCGCAGTAGCAGCTATGGCAATCGTTTTGTCGGATTTGTAAATCAGCTTACCAAAGGATTTAACAGCTCTATAGTCCTGGCGTTGTCCAAGTGTATTTATGATGCCAATTTTTACTTTTCCTTTTGTTTTTGGCAGGGCATCTCGCAATGCTTTATCCACTCTTCTTCCGGGAATACGTTCCAAAGCATAACGAGCGATGTCCGAAGTTTTTGGATTTACCAGCATTGACGCCAATGTTGGTACTGCCTCTTCAGTGCCAATAATACTTAATTGTTTGCATACAAATTGTTTGCCGGCAAAAGTAGCGTCAGATTTCAAGAAGTTTAACATGCTTTTTTGAATGAGTTTTTTATCTCTTGGTGAATCGATGGATGATCGGACAATATCGGCTAACAGGGTTAGCGGTTCCCGGCTTTGCCCAAATTCATAGCCTGAAATATTTTGTAACAGCCTTTCTGTTTCAGCTTTTATATCCGCAGTTGCTTTTTGTGTGAAAATTGAGAGAACCGAAAAAATGAGGATAATAGCTGTTCCGAAAACAAAAGCCTTTTTTTTGTGATTCATTTTGTTGCTCCTTATTATTTTGAAAGTAAAAAGTTTTTGTAGTGCATCCCCTGTATGCAATTCAAAAACCTGCAATCCATAAAGGTCTGTCTTTAGCAGATCAATTAATTATAGATCCGTTGAAGGAGGAGATCACACTCCAAATTTACAATTATTACAAACGCCACGGATTTCTCATCGGTCGTGAAATCATCCGGTTCGCCTCATCATCATTCGTAACCTGCTCCTTTTGTGGATCCCATTTCAATTCCCGTCCTGTCAACATTCCAATATTGGCCAGGTGACAGATAGTGGCTGTTCGATGCCCAATCTCTGCCGTGGCAAATGGTTCCCGTCGTGATTTAACCGAATCGAGAAAATTTTGGTGATGCCATGGACTGCGATCAAGATGAATTTCATTGGGACCGATCTTTTCTCGCAATAATGATTCAGAACTAACTTCAAGCCTGCCGCCGTGAATATGAATAAAAATCCACCCATCAGTTCCAACAATTTTTAATCATCGTTCACCTTTGCTGTCTCCGAAAATCTTAATGCCATTTGAATAGGTACATTCAAATTGATAATCATAAAAAGTATTAAATAAATCATTTTGTAACGCCTTGCCTTTTGCAATAATCTCAGCCGGTCCGGAATTATCCGTATTATTGATAAATTGTGCAAGATCAATTATATGAGCGCCACGATCGGTCATTTCACCCCCGCCGTATTGAAGAATAAACCGCCACCAGAAATGATAGCGTTCCTTTGTATAGGGTTCCATCGGAGCAGGTCCCAGCCACATTTTGTAATTGAAACCTTCAGGCACAGGCATAACTAATTTTGGAGACTTATCATTGATTAATCGCAACTGATGAGGATCTTTATTTGGCATATTCACGTGAATTTCTTTTATTTCACCAATGCGACCTTTACGTACCAATTCGCAGGCAAATTGGACACTATCGTTAGACCGTTCATGGCTGCCAGTTTGCAGTATTCTGCAGTGACGTTTAACAGCATCACAAACTGCTCGTCCCTCTTCAATAGTGTTTGTCAAAGGTTTTTCACAGTAGATGTCTTTGCCAGCTTTTGCGGCTGCGATAGAGATCAAGCCATGCCAGTGGTCCGGAGTGCACACAGTTACTACATCGATATCATCACGTTTTAAAAGTTCGCGAAAATCTTTATGCGCTGAACAACCCTTATATTTGCCAGACCGCATTTGTTCTGCATAAAATTTATCAAGAATCTGTTTAGCAGGCTCAAGCCCAGCCGTTGATGCGTTATGATAATTACTGGAACCATTATCCACATCACACAATGCTACAACTTGAACTTCTTTTAGGCTTAGAAAGGTTCTCATATTGTGCGTACCCTTTCCACCCAATCCAATACAGCCTATCCCATAAACCCCGCAGTTAGAGTTATGCGCAATTAGAAATTGTTAAAAAAATAGTTGAAGCATTAGGAAACCAATTGTATATTTATTTGGATTCGATAAATATTGTTAAGGAGGTTATCC
>Ga0075123_10001870_pt1 | contig 10423 bp, 4 predicted proteins | sample AntAceMetag02UKX_FD_69808 | JGI IMG/M metagenome (GOLD analysis project Ga0075123, IMG submission 69808) | Saline lake microbial communities from Ace Lake, Antarctica - Antarctic Ace Lake Metagenome 02UKX | ecosystem: Environmental > Aquatic > Non-marine Saline and Alkaline > Saline | place... | reverse complement strand
CCTTTAATATTTTTGAATATGACTTTAAAATATTTTATTTTTATTTTGATTTTTGCAATAATCATTTTTGCAACAATTATTTCTTTTCCACGAATAAAATTATTTTTATTAAAGACATTTTACTCAAAATACAATTACCGGTATATTAATGCCTATAAGAAATATACTAAGAAAAACCCACACGGATATTGCATAAAAGATGAGTTTGTTTTTCACATTCTTGAGTTTTTCAAAAAGAATGAAAGTTGTGAAAGTTACACTACAGATAACGTTATTAAATTTAATGATGTTGAGTATTTTACAACTTATAAAGAACTTACCAAAATAAAAGAAAAGCCTATTTGTTTTAATTCATATTATTTAAATAATAAGTATGATATTAAAATAATAGGATACAGAGATTCGATGTTTAATTCGAGTATGCGTGTATTATTTTATTTTATTGATGATGTGTTTTTTATGGGCGAATATGTGATAAAGGAAACATCTGATAATAAGATCGAAAGAATCTCGAAAATAATTCACGAAAAATATCTTGGTCGAAATTATAAAGTAGGAGTTAAAGGAAATTTCTATATTGATGGATCAGACAATTCAACAATGTATTTCACTAACACAGGTTTCTCTTTAATAATTAAATATTTTAGTAATAACGACAATACTATTAAAGCCAAAATTGATAATATCTGCGGTGAATATAATGGAATTATAAAAAACTTCGAAAAGCAAAAATAAACTGACGAATTATACGAAAAATTATAAATCAATTTTTTTTCGTGATACTCAAATTTCAAAAACGAAGTGTATTGAAAATTATAAGTTGAACGAATCCCGATAGCTCTCCTGCTATGTAGTTCATTAATAATAATTATTTCAAATTTACTCAACTAAAACACACTTATACTGTTTTTTATAAAATGTTAAAAATATATTTATCAATTTAGAATTTGTTTTTTTACCATTCTACTTTGTTTTCTGTATTTCTTTTCTAATTTTGACGCTTGAAAAATTTAAATATTTAGGGAAAACCATTCATTAAATTAATTTTTTACTTCAAATTATTTTGTTTAACTATTTAACTAATAAGCTAATAATGAGAAAAAAAGAAATTACACCAAATAAGACATTAATCGAGCGGTATGAACTGATAAGAAATCCTGAAAGGATTAGAAGTTCAGACGTTATTGACGGAGTTTTTACTAAATTATCATACTTTGAATCACCAGATCCTTCTCTTATAGCTGCAAGAGGGACTATCAATAAAATTCGCTGTATAATACTTGGGCAGGAAAAGAGAAGACAAGGAAAAAATAGTAAAGCGACCGGAATGGTCACTGCAGAAGGTCATGGTTTTATTCTTGATATTCTGGACGAAGCAGAAAAAACTAACACTCCTGTAATATCATTTGTTGATACTTTTGGAGGAAACAGCTCAATGGAGGCTGAAATGGGAGGACAATCGTTTTTAATATCAGACTGTATCAGCAGGTTTTGTAATGTAAAAGCACCAACCATTTCATATGTTATTGGTGAAGGAGGTAGTGGCGGAGCATTAGCAATACAGATAGCTGACAAAAGCTTTATGCTAGAAAACGCACTCTATTCTGTTATTGCACCTGAAAGTTGTAGTCGCATTATTTTTCATAAAAGATTAGCTGCCGGAGAAGAATTGGAAGCTACTTTGCCTGATGCTTTGGAAGTATTAAGACCCGGAGCAGAACATATCAGAGATATTGGTATGATAGATGAAATATTACCTGAGCCAAAAAATGGTGCTCATACCGATTATAAATTTACTATCAAAATTATTAAAGAATCCATTACTAAAGAATTAGACGAATGGGTTACTGTTGATAAAAGAGGTAAAATAACTATTAAAAAGAAAGTTGTTTCCAAATTATTAAAAGAGAGAAGAGAAAAAGTTCTAAATTATGGAGAATTTTATAATAAACTTGGAAAACTTGTAAAAAGAATAATCCATAAAAAACAACCAACTTTTAAAGACAGAGTTGATATTGAAAGTGAAGATTTTTATTATCAAACTTTAATTAAAGCCCATTTAGCAAAAGAAGGTATCGAAGAAACCGAATTATTCGAATGTATAAAAGAATGGGATCCAAAACAAAATCTTTTCAGAGTTGCAGGTGGTTGCGGATTTGTTTCTTATAAAGATTATGTTAATAATTATTACGCTTGCCCGAAATGTGGAAAAGGCGATTACTTGAGTATAGAAGATCAAATTGATAAGATCTGTGATAAAGACACTTATATTGAAATTGAAAATGACCTGGATATTTATCAATTATTTGGCAGCGACAGATATAATTTTGGAAAATACAAGAGTTTGCTTGAGAGAATGCAGAAAAAATGCTTTTCTAATGAAAGTCTTGTTACAGGTATTGCAAAGATTAATGGCAAAAATGTTGTTCTTATTTTAACAGACATTCAATTTATTGGAGGCTCTTTTGGTTCCGTTTTTGGTGAAAAATTTAAAAGAGCAGTTGACTTTGCTATTAAAAACAAATACCCATTTATTTCGGTTTGTTCTTCAGGTGGTGCCAGAATGAATGAAGGGCCAATGGCTCTAGCCCAAATGGCCAAAATGAACATGTCCATTTTAGACCTGAAAAAAGAAGGAATTTTATATCTTTCAGTTATCGCCGGTCCAACTACCGGAGGAGCTTATGCAAGCTATGTAACTCAGGGGGATATTATTATTGGTGAAGAGGGTGGATTGGTTGAGTTTGCTGGTCCAAGAGTTGTGACAGGTGCAGGATTCGAAGTTGACAGAGATATTGTTACTACTAATAAACTTTTCGAAACCAAAAAAATTCATGAAATAGTAAAACGCAGGGAATTGAAAAATGCTCTAACTTATTATATTAATTTCTATTATGGAATAAAATTTCCAAAGACAAGAAAGAAAACAGGCAGAATCAGAGACTTTAGAAAATAATCTTATGATTTTGAGGAGGTAATAAAAAAAAGGGATGATTTGCTAATCATCCCTTTTTTAATAAACTAAAATCTATTTTTCTATTTCCTTAATTTTTTTCTTTATTTTAATTTTAACTGCATTATCCTTTTTAATAAAATCAATGATAATGTTATCTCCATCCTGAAGTTTTGATTTTATAATTTCTTCGGCAAGATTATCTTCAATGTGTTTTTGAATAGCACGTTTTAAAGGTCTTGCACCAAATTGTGCATCCCAGCCTTTATCAATAATAAAATCTTTTGCTTTTTTTGTAATACTAATATTGTATCCTAGCTCTTTAATTCTAACATATAAATGTTTTAATTCAATATCAATAATTTTATGAATGTCTTCTCTTTCAAGTGAATCAAAAATAACAACATCATCAATTCTGTTAAGAAATTCCGGAGAAAATGATTTTTTTAGAGCATTTGAAATAACACCCTGAGCATAATTTGCTTTTGAAGATTTTTTAGCAGAAGTGCTGAATCCAACACCTTGTCCGAAATCTTTTAATTCTCTTGAACCAATATTAGAAGTCATAATAATTATTGTATTCTTAAAATCAACTTTTCTTCCAAAACTATCTGTAAGAATTCCATCATCCAATACTTGTAGTAAAAGATGAAAAACATCGGGATGAGCTTTTTCAATTTCATCAAGTAAAATTATAGAATAGGGCTTACGCCTAACTTTTTCGGTAAGCTGTCCACCTTCTTCATAACCAACATATCCGGGAGGTGCTCCAACAAGTCGTGAAACAGCAAATTTTTCCATATATTCACTCATATCAACTCTTATAAGAGCTTCTTCAGTATCAAACAAATATTTAGATAAAACTTTTGCAAGATAAGTTTTTCCCACACCGGTTGGTCCAAGAAAAATAAATGACCCTATAGGTTTTTGCGGGTCTTTTAATCCTGCACGATTTCTGCGAATAGCTCTTGTTATTTTTTTAATTGCTTCATTTTGCCCGATAACAGATTCTTCAAGTTCGTTTTCCATGTTTAAAAGTCGCTCACCTTCATTCTGAGCAATTCTTTGTATTGGAACTCCGGTCATCATTGCAACAACTTCGGCAACATTTTCCTCATTAACAACTTCTCTATGAATCATAGATTCTTCTTCCCACTTGCTCTTTTCTGTTTCAAGATTATCCTGCAATTTTCGTTCAATATCACGATATTGTGCAGCTTCCTCAAATTTTTGGCTGCTTATTGCATTGGTTTTTAGTTTTTTTGTTTCTTCAATGCTATTCTCAATATTTATAATATTAACAGGAACATGAATATTTTTTATATGAACTCTTGAACCTGCTTCATCAAGTGCATCAATAGCTTTATCAGGAAGATATCTGTCGCTCATATATCTGTTAGTAAGCTGAACACAAGCTTTTAAAGCCTCCGACGTATATGTAACCAAATGATGATCCTCATATTTATCTTTAATATTATTAAGAATTTCAACTGTTTCTTCAGAAGTAGTTGGCTCAACAATTATCTTTTGAAAACGGCGCTCTAAAGCACCATCTTTTTCAATATGTTGTCTATATTCATCAAGTGTTGTTGCACCAATGCATTGAAGCTCACCCCGCGCAAGAGCAGGTTTAAACATATTTGAAGCATCAAGCGAGCCGGCAGCATTTCCTGCACCAACAATAGTGTGTAATTCATCAATAAATAAAATTATATCAGGATTTTTTTCCAGCTCATTTAAAACTGCTTTCATTCTTTCTTCGAATTGCCCCCTATATTTTGTCCCTGCAACAACTGATGCAAGATCAAGAGTTACAATTTTTTTATTGAATAAAGCTCTTGAAACTTTTCTTTCAACAATCTTAGTTGCCAAACCCTCAGCTATAGCTGATTTACCAACACCCGGCTCTCCGATAAGGATAGGATTATTTTTTTTCCGCCGACTTAAAATCTGAGCTATTCTCTCAAGTTCTTTTTCGCGCCCAACTATTGGGTCAAGACGCCCTTCTTCAGCCATTTTTGTAATATTACGACCAAAGTTATCAAGAACAGGAGTTTTTGATTTTGAATCTGATAATTTCTTCGATCCTTTTGAGAAACCTCCTTTTTCTTCCGAATCATCTGCTGTTCCTTCCGAAAATTCACCCTTTGGAATTACTCTATTATCCTTACTGGTAATTATAGCTTTAACTTCATCTTTTACCGATTCATAATCAATTCCTTTTTTGTGAAATGATTTCGTTACCAGGTTATTATCGTCTTTTAAAATGGCTAGTAACAAATGCTCTGTCCCGATAAGATCACTCTGAAAAACTTTTGCTTCAAGATAAGTAATCTTTAACACTCTCTCAGCCTGTTTTATAAGAGGAATGTTTTCAGGTTTTTTTTCAGAAATATTTGTTGTTGAAATGAAAATTTCAATCTCTTTTTTAAAGTGTTCTAAATCAATATTAAAAGAAGACATTATCTGAACCGCCATTCCCTGTCCTTCACGGATAATTCCTAACAATAAATGTTCAAGCCCAATATAATCATTGCCTAGCCTTACTGCCTCTTCGCGACTATATGTTAATACGTTTTTTACTCTTTGTGAAAATTTTGCTTCCATTAGTTTTTCATCTTAAACTTATTTACTCTATGTAAATTAGTGTTTATAAAATAACGCAATTTATTAGGTTTTCTTTCAAATACTATAAATAATTATTTTAACAAAAGTAATGATTTTCTGGAATTTACCAATATTAAAATACTGATTTTAAAATAATTATATACGTTAACAAATGTAGCCACAAAAATATAACTTCTTTTACTTGAAAGCAAAAATTATTAACAGAAATCTGTTTATAATAAATACCTTAAAATTAACTTATGTTTCAGTAATTATTTGTAATTTCGTATCCTTTAGCTAAAATAGCTAAGTGATTAAATATAAGAAGACTATAGATAATATGCAGGAAGAAGAAAGAGTCATTAAAGTTAATATTGAAAATCAAATGAAATCAGCGTATATCGACTATTCAATGTCGGTAATTGTATCGCGAGCTTTACCTGATGTACGTGATGGGTTTAAGCCCGTTCACCGCCGTGTTTTATTTGGAATGCACGATCTTGGATTATATGCAAACCGCACGTTTAAAAAATCAGCAAGAATAGTAGGAGAGGTGCTTGGTAAATATCACCCACACGGAGATTCATCTGTTTACGAGGCAATGGTTAGAATGTCTCAGGAATGGTCGTTAAGATATCCATTGGTTAATGGACAGGGGAACTTTGGTTCAATTGATGGAGATAGCGCTGCAGCTATGCGTTATACTGAGGCAAAATTTCAGAAAATATCCGAAGACATTCTTGTTGACATTGATAAAGATACTGTTGATTTTCAGCTCAATTTTGATGATACATTAAAAGAACCTGTTGTTATGCCTACAAGAATACCAAACCTCCTTATTAACGGGGCTTCTGGTATTGCGGTAGGGATGGCAACAAATATGCCACCTCATAATATTAATGAAATTATTGATGGAACTATCGCATATATTTACGATAATGATATTGATGTTGCAGGCTTGATGAAATACATAAAAGCTCCTGATTTTCCATTAGGTGGAATAATTTACGGATATGAAGGAGTGAAAAATGCTTTTGAAACAGGTAGAGGAAGAATAGTTGTTAGAGGTAATACAAATATTGAAGAATCTTCATCTGGAAGAGAAATAATAATTGCCACTTCAATTCCTTATCAAGTCAATAAAGCTGAAATGATTAAAAGAACTGCCGAACTGGTTATTGATAAAAAAATCGAAGGGATTTCTGATATTCGTGATGAATCGGATAAAGATGGTATGAGAATAGTTTATGAGCTTAAAAGAGACGCAATTACAAATGTTGTTCTAAATAAACTTTATCAATTTACACAACTTCAAAGTTCATTTAGTGTAAATAATATTGCTCTTGTTAAAGGTCGTCCTTTATTATTGAACTTAAAGGACATGGTTAAATATTTTGTTGAGCATAGACTTGAAGTAGTTACACGTAGAACCCAATTCGAATTAAACCAGGCTGAAAAGAAAGCTCATGTTCTTGAAGGTTTAATGATTGCGCTTGACAATCTTGATGCAGTTATTGCATTAATCAGGGCATCAAGAACACCGGAAGAAGCTAAAAACGGATTGATTAAAGAATTTAATCTTTCTGAGATTCAGTCAAAAGCAATTCTTGATATGCGATTGCAAAAACTAACCGGTTTAGAAATTGAAAAAATCAAAGCCGATTACGATGAGTTAATGAAACTTATCGAGCATCTCAAGATGATTCTTGCCAGTGAAGAAATGCGAAAGGATATTGTTAAAAAAGAATTACTCGAAATTAAAGATAAATATGGTGATGAGAGAAGATGCACCATAGAATATTCTGCTGAAGATTTTAAAATAGAAGACACAATTCCAAACGAAGAAGTTGTTATAACAATCTCGCATTTAGGTTATATTAAAAGAACAAAACTTAGCGAATATAGGCAGCAAAAACGTGGTGGAAGAGGAGCCAGGGGTAGTGCAAAAAGAGGAGAGGACTTCCTCGAACATTTATTTATTGCAAGCACTCATAACTATCTGTTATTTTTTACTGAACTAGGTAAGTGCTTTTGGCTTAGAGTGTTTGAGATACCCGAAGGCGGCAAAACAACAAAAGGGAGAGCTATTCAAAATCTTATTAATATTGAAAAAGAAGATGTTGTTAGAGCATACATTAATGTTGAAAATCTTAAAGATGAAGAGTACCTTAATAACAATTATATAATTCTTGGAACTAAAAAAGGTACAATAAAGAAAACTTCGCTTGAAGCTTATTCACGCCCGCGACAAAATGGTATTAATGCAATAACAATTAAAGATACTGACCATTTGTTAGAAGCAAGATTAACAAACGGAAAAAGCGAAATAATGATGGCTCTGAAATCAGGAAAAGCTATTCGTTTTAATGAAGAAAAAGTTAGACCGATGGGACGAAATGCTTCTGGTGTAAGAGGAATCAGATTGTCAAATATTAAAGATGAAGTAATTGGTTTGGTATGCTTTCAAAATGGAGATTCTGATGTACTTGTAGTATCAGAAAACGGATACGGAAAACGCTCTAAACTTGATGATTACAGAATTACAAATAGGGGAGGGAAAGGCGTTAAAACCATTAATATTACTGATAAAACAGGAAACCTGATCTCTATAAAAGATGTTTTGGATAATGATGATCTAATGATTATTACAAAATCTGGATTATTAATACGCTTACCTGTTTCTGATATGCGTGTTATGGGTAGAGCTACTCAGGGTGTTCGTCTTATTAAACTGAAAGATGGCGATGGAATTGCTGCTGTTACAAAAGTTTTTATCGAAGAAAATGGAGAAAACGAAGAAAACGAAGAAAATAATGATGATGATTCTGACGTTATTATTGATGAAAATAACAAATTAGAAAACGAAAATAATGACGAGGAAGCTATAGAAGAGTAAACAAACTTTTGTAAATTCAAATATTGCATAAAAAAAAAATTATTTATCTTTGTAAATAAAATAACAAAAAAAAATAAATCTTACTATGAAAAAAATTGCAATTTTATTAATTATTTTATTAGCCACAAGTACAACTTTTGCACAAAACACAAAAAGAACAAGTGCATTTAACCACTTAAGGCATGGAAAACTTGACAAAGCAAAAGAAGCTATTGACGCTGCCGCAGCTCATGAAAAAACAATAAACGATGCTAAAACCTGGTATTATAGAGGAAATATTTATCTTGAAATAGCAATGACTGATAATGAAAAATATAAGGATCTCGATCCCGAATGTATTGATAAAGCTCTTGAATCATTTTTGAAAGCTCGTGAACTTGATGTGAAAGGGAAACTTCTTATAGATATTTTACCAAGAATTATGGCTTGCGGAGAACAATATTACAATAAGGCCGTAAGATTCTACAATTCAAAAGAATACAACAAATCTTCATTGAACTTCTTCAATGCTTTTGAAGTAAATAAAAATATATTAGAATCTAGTGTTGACACCGGAGCTTTGTATAATTCGGCTCTTTCTGCCGGTTTAGCTGAAAACAACGAACTTGCAAAAAACAGATATGGAATGTTAGTTGATTTAAATTACAAAAATCAAGGCATGTACGTAACTTTATCTAATTATTATAAACTCGATGGAGACTCTATTAAAGCATTAGAATACATACAAATAGGTAGAGAAAGATTTCCTGAAGATTTCCAAATTTTAATTACTGAAACAAATTTATTTTTAAATTTAGGCGAAACTGAAAAAGCATTAAACAATCTAAAACAAGCTTTAAAAACTGATTCAACAAATGCTTCAATATACTCAGCAGTAGGTTCTATGTACGATAGAATAGTTAATGATACATCAGAAAATCTCTATGATGTTACATATAATGATACATCAGAAAATCTCTATGATGTTACATATACTAATCTTTCTGGAGGTACTGAACAAAAAAGCAAAGTAAAGAATTCATGGTTTGAAGAGTTTAGTGCTGAAAAGGGAACAAATGTATATCTTTCAAATCAAGTAATGAAAGGTAAAATAGCAATTGCCTCAATTTATCTTGATGACATAGTGTTTAAAACATCTAAAAGCGAAGGTGAATATGTTATTGCTTCAGCATCAGGGATATTACCGAAATCTGGTAATGTTAAATATTCTATAAAAGTTGTAAAAGATAATAAGGTATATTTTGATGCAATTTATAATCTCGGTGCATTATATTTTAACAGGGGTGTAAATAATATCCAGGCAGCTGATGTATTACCATATGGTGATGAAAATTATGATACCTTAAAAAATCTTGGTGATGATTATATGAAAAAATCACTTCCAATACTAGAGAAAGCATACGAATTGGATCCGGATGATTATAGCACTTTGTTTTCACTAAAACAAATTTACTCAAGAGTAGGTAATGTTGATAAGTATAAAGAGGTTTCAGAAAGACTTCAAAACCTTTAATATATAATTATAGTAAAATAGGAGAGTAAATATATTTATACTCTCCTATTTATTTAAAAGTGCTACTTAACATAATATATATTATAGGACTTATTTGCATTTACTTTTATTTCTTAATATCACATATCAATAGCTATTAAATCAAAGTTCTTTTAATATTTGTTCAATTCCGTTCTCACTTCAAATGAACCATCCACAATGAAATTAATTTCTTTTTAAGTTAATTATATTAATTATTTTTAAAAATGACGCTCCCCGACACAAGCGGCGTGAAATATAACCCTGGAGATCCCTCGACTTCGCTCGGGATCAGTTCGACTAAATGTTTGCTTCACAAACTTAAAGTCTCACTGATTTAAAAAAGCCTAAGCTTTTCTTCTTCAATAATCCTATTAATCAAAGTTTTAATAATTTTATCAAGCTTCGAATTATTTGTATAAACAGCGGGTGCAAT
>Ga0075123_10001869_pt1 | contig 10425 bp, 16 predicted proteins | sample AntAceMetag02UKX_FD_69808 | JGI IMG/M metagenome (GOLD analysis project Ga0075123, IMG submission 69808) | Saline lake microbial communities from Ace Lake, Antarctica - Antarctic Ace Lake Metagenome 02UKX | ecosystem: Environmental > Aquatic > Non-marine Saline and Alkaline > Saline | place... | reverse complement strand
ATAAACCGAACATAATTCGGGTGTAATTAATTAGCAAAAAAAAAGAAAATGGCTATTCAAAAAGAAATTTGGACAAAAGACATTCAAGATGTTTTATTTCAAGGTTTAGAATTTACGGGGCGCGCGCTGAATCACAACGCGTATATCAACGGAAAAACGGTTCACGTTCCACAAGCGGGGGCGAATCCGACGATCGTTGTTGACAGATCATCATTTCCCGCGACAATCGGTCAACGTACCGACACAACAAGGGATTATTCGATGAAATCATTGACAACCGATCCGATTTTAGTGACGAATGTTGATGAGTTACAAACGGAATATGACAAAAGAAAGTCAGTTCTTTCAGCTCATACGAACGTTTTAACAGAACGCGCGGGACTTGAAATCGTTAACGGTTGGGCGGGAACAGTCGCGAACAAGGTGGCGACATCGGGATCGACTGACGCGCTAGCACTAGCACCGTCCGCCACGGGAACAAGAAAGGCATTATTAATGAAGGACATTCGAGCGTGTGCGAAATTAATGGACAAACAAAACATCCCGATGAATGGTAGAATGTTGATTTTACCGTCTGACATGTATTACCAATTATTTGATGACGCGGACGCGACGAAAAGGGACGCAATGAACGCGAATCCGTTGTTGACGGGTGTGATTGACAAAATTTTCGGATTCGACATTTATTCGATGGGGGTTGTCAACAGATTGACGACTGGTTTAGAGTTAAGAACGGTAACGCACGCGGGTGCGGCGACTGACAATTTCGCGGGAATCGCGTGTCACGCTGATCATGTCGCGAGGGCGTTAGGTTCGATTAATGTTTTCGCCGAAGCTGAAAAGGCTGATTACTATGGCGGCGTAATGTCGGCTGAAGTGATGATCGGATCAGCACCGATTAGAACAAGCGAAGCGGGCGTTATCACTTTGCACCAAGTTTAGAAAATAAGGTCATGAAGTTATTAAACCATGACGAACGCGGCGTGATGAACGCGGCGGGATTGAAACAATCCGATTTATGGATCACGGGGGACGGAACATCGTTCCCCGCCAATCCAATCGGCGAAGCGTTCGCGAAGAAATACGCGAAGAAATTCACCCCTAATTTGTCGGTGAATTTTACAAAAAAATCAAAGATTAAAACGAAAACGATCGCCGCGGATAAGGGCGGAAAAACAGAAAATTCGAATTGATCGTCATTTACTAACTAAGAAAAACCCCCAAAGATGGGAACTCCAAAAATATTATTTAATCGCGGCGCGGGCGGTTTAGGGCGCGCGCTAACTTCGAACGATCACATTTCCGCGTTGATGTTTTTCAATGACAATTTACCCGCGGGATTCGGGGCGAATGATCGCGACAAAGCGGTTTATTCGTTAGAACAAGCCGAAGCATTAGGGATCGCCGAAGGTTCGGCGAATCACGCGTTCGAATGGTATCAAATACAACAATTTTTCAACCAAAACCCGAACGGGAAACTTTGGATTTCGATTCAAGTGTTGACGTCAATGACGACAACGTTCACGGAAATTGACGCGTTGCAAAGAACCGCGGACGGCGAAATTCGTCAGATCGGTATTTGTGACCTTTCGGATTCGTCAGTTGTAAGAATAGGAACAGACAATGTACCGACTACGATTCAAACGATTGTCACGGCACTAAAAACGGCGGATATGCCGTTGAACGTGTTGATCGGATTTGATGATTCGGGATTGACTGATTTGACGTCATACGTTGACGGGGCGGCATTAGATAAAGAAAACGTTTCATGTGTTATCGGGGCGGATTCATCGAATGTTGGTCAAGCGTTGGAAACGGCGTCATCGAAAAGCGTTCCGACGGTCGGGGCGGTGTTGGGTGTGGTTTCATTTTCCGCGGTCAATGAATCGATCGGGTGGATTGGAAAATTCGACATGGCGAAAGATGCCGAACTCGCGATCCCGAAATTAACATCGGGCGAACTAGTCAAAAGTATTTCAGTAGCGTCGGAATTATCGTTGAATGACAAGGGATATATATTCCTTAAAACACATAGAGGGACGAACGGAACATTCGCCAATTTTGGACGAACTTTCGGTGATCAATCGGGTGATTTTTCCACGATTGAAAACAATCGAACGATGGACAAGTCGATTCGAAACATTCGAACATTCATGTTGCCGAACTTAAATTCGCCGTTAGTACTTAACGCGGACGGAACATTGACAGATAACACGATCGCGGTTTTCGAAAATTCGTGTCAACGTGCGTTGGATGGTATGGTTCGCGATGGTGAAATTTCAGCCTATTCGGTGAAAATAGATCCATCACAACCCGTTTTATCAACGTCGAATCTAGTGATCGCCGTGGCGGTTGTTCCCGTTGGTGTAGCGTCCACGATCACCACGAACATCGGTTTCGCCGTGGCGGTTTAATTATAAATTTTTAAAGAGCAAAAAAATGATTCCATTAATTAACGGCGAAGCGTATGATTTCGCACAAATACTTGTAAACATCGCGGGCGTTCCTATTGCGTCGGTGACTTCGATCGAATACGGCGAAGAACAAGAAAAAAAGAACAACATGGGGGCGGGGCGTCGTCCCGTGTCTAGGGGTCGCGGGACAATACAAGCGTCCGCATCAGTCGAAATGTCGATGACAGACATTCAAGCGATTCGAAACGGCGCGCCAAACAGATCGCTGCTATCAATCGCCGCGTTCGACGTTGTTGTCGTTTTCGGGAATCCTCAGTCGCCAACGGTTCACACGTTGAAAAACGCGGAATTCACGACGGACAAACTTTCGGGATCGTTAGATGATACAGATTTGACGACATCGTTCGATTTGATCATTTCGCACATCGAATGGTAAAAAATAGACTTTATTAATAATTCAGAACCATCACACACAAACATACAATGGCTAAGAAAGTAGAAAAAACCGCGCCCGAAAAGGACGCGAAAACGGCGATCGAAATCCCCGCGGGGACTGTTTACACGATCGAAGTCGAAGGGAAAAAAGCATATTTAAGAAAACCCGACCGTCACACCGTCGAAGCGGCTTTAGGTTATGCGATGCCGATTCAAGGACGTCCGCAATACGTCCGCGCGGGCGAAATCGTTTTGTTGGGTTGTTGGTTAGGCGGTGACGAAGAAATCAAAACGGATGATGACCTTTTAGTCCCCGCAGCAATGCAAGCGTTCCAAACAATAAGCAAAACGGCGGCGACTTTAAAAAAAAACTAAGTGATCACCGCTTAAACGCAAAAAACGGATCAGCGGAAATCACCAAAATGAATTCGCTGATCCGTTTTTATTTTCATATTGATCCGCGAACGTTAGATGATGACGAATTTTCGCGGACGTGGGGCGAATTACAATTTGCGATTGATTATCATCGAAAAAATGTTGTTGGATTAGTCGAAAACGTTAAAAAATAACTCTAAGAATGGCACAAACTGAGGAATTTATAATAAAATTAAAGGATCAATTTTCGTCAAAACTTCGCGACGCGGATGACGCTTTGGATGACACGCGTGATTCGGCGGACGATTTAAATTCATCTTTCGATAAAATGAAATCGGTCGCGGGTGCGGCGGTTGCGGCTTTAGGTTTACGCGAATTTATACAAGCGACGGGCGAATTCTCAAAGATGCGCGCGGCGGTCATGGCGTACACGGGCGAATCGGGAAAAGCGGGTGACGATCTGATCACCACCGCGAACGCTATTTCCGCGTCTTATGGCGGTGAAACGACTGAAATTCTAAGGGCGGCGAACGCTATGACGAAACAAGTCGGGGGATCAATGGAATCGAACATGAACTTAATCGTTTCGGGGTTTCAAAAGGGCGCGAACGCGAACGGCGAATTTATTAATCAGCTGATCGAATATCCCGCGTTCATGAAGGAAGCGGGTTTGTCGGCGTCGCAATCAATCGCGTTGATCACCCAAGCGTCAAAGGATGGAATCTATGACGACAAAGCGTTCGATTCGGTCAAAGAAATGACGCTTTCGTTGACGGAAATGACAACAACCCAACGGGACGCGATCAACAACATCGGAATCGATGCGGGCGCGTTGTTGGCGGACATGAACACGGGGGCGATGTCACCGTTTCAAGCGATGCAGAAAATTGTCGGAGTTATGGACGATTTTGACATTTCCGCACAAAAAACAATCGTCGCGGACATTTTCAAAGGTGCGGGCGAAGATAGTGGACTGGCGTTCATTAAATCGTTGGAAACGATTGATCTTGAATTGGAAAACTTAGAGGGGACGGGAAACGCTTATTCGGACGGATTGTTCAAGATGAACACTATGTTCGAAGGTTTGAAAACGACGGTTTTGTCGGCAGTTTTGCCCGCGATGGGGGGGTTGATGACATTCATCGCCGAAAATAAACCTTTACTTTTAGGATTAGCGGCGGCGGTGGGCGTGATGGCTGCGGTGATGGGCGTGATGACGATTCAAACGTGGCTATTAAATACGGCATTATTTGCGAATCCGATTGTTTTGGTTGGCGTTGCGATCGCCGCGTTGATCGGGTTGGTTGTTTACGCCTACAATGAATTCGAAACGTTCCGCGGGATCATGGACGGGATCGGAAAAGTGATCGGCTACGTCGCGGGGTTGATTTGGGACGCGTTGGTCGGGGCGTTCAACATGATCAAAACGGTCATTTCGTCCGTGATTGATTGGTTTATTCAATTCGCGCCAATGATCAAAAAATATATGTTGATGGCTTTGGGTTTTGTTATAAAATTAAATCCGATTTATTGGTTGGTGCAAGCGATAAAAAAGATTTTTCCTAAATTATACGCGACGGTCATGGATAAATTCAACGATGTTTTCGGTTGGTTGATTAAGAAATGGAACAAAATGAAAAAGTTTTTCGGAATGGATGTCAGCGTGAACGCGGACATTTCAACGGATGACAAACTGAAAGATGATCCCGCGGGCGATGGTTCGGAATTAGTAGTTCCAACGGGCGGCGGGACGTTGGGAATAAACACCAACCCGTCATCAACGGCGGCGGGATCATCGAACATCGGGTCGGGTGTCAGTAGCGTTTCGAATTCCGCCCCGAAAACGTTCAATATCAACATTGATTCCTTAATTTCATCTTTTAGCATTAACACCGAAAACGTGGAAACGTCAACACAAAGAATCCGCGACATGGTATTGGAAACACTATTGTCCGCGGTTAACGACGTACAAACGGCGATTGATTAAAATAAAATGATAGAAACAAACCAACCCGAAAACAAGTTCACGCCGTCATTGATTGACGCGGGACAATCAAAGATCGCGAAATTAGGGTTCGCGCCGTTCGTTTTGGACACGCGGACAATTTTGAAAGGTGTCGCATCGGGCGCGGTGCGTTCGTTCATTTTTGACCCCTTAAATGATGATATTGACAAATCCGATCAAACGTCCTATTTAGGGACGGCGGTTTTTTCGAACTTAATTTTCGAACCCGATCCCGTTTTGAATACGACGGGAACATTCACCGACATCGACGGGACTGATCAAACGTTCGAAGGTTTAAGAATAGACACGGTTTTATTTCAAATTCAACGATCGAAAAACATTGTAAAAACATCCGTGCAAGGTAAAAACGGAACATTTAAGGAATACACGTCCGACGGGGATTTCGAAATTTCAATCAACGGATCAATCGTTTCGGAAAACCCGAATAAATATCCCGCGGATGATGTGAAAAAACTGATCAAACTGATGTCAATTCCCGAATCTATTTCGGTGACGTCCGAATTTCTGTCATATTTCGAAATCACGGACGTCGTTGTTGAATCATATTCAATCGCGCAAAATAGCGGGTTTTTAAACGTTCAACCGTTTTCGATTAAACTATTATCTGACACCCCAATCGAACTAAAATGAAACGATTAGTTTGTGAAATATCGATCGGATCAATCGCGGCGAATTACGTTGAATCATTCAAAATTAGTTCATCGTGGGACACGTTCACCGACACCGCTGAAATTTCGATCCCGCGAACGGTGGTTCATGAAAAACAAAAAAAACGAATTGACACGCTGATTTCGGTCGGCGATGAGGTTGAAATAAAAGCGGGATATTTCCCAAACTTAGAATCGCGTTTTGTTGGTTTCGTTGTCGGTGTTGAATCGGGCGTCGTCACTAAAATAAAATGCGAAGATTTCGCCTACTTATGTAAGCAAAAGGCGGAAAATTTTTCAACGGAATCGACAACGGTTGAAACATTGATCAATAAAATGAAACCCGACGGAATAACCGTTGACGCAATAGACGCGGAAATCGGATCGTTTCGTGTTAAAAATTCAACGTTGTCGCAAGTTTTAGACAAAATTCGAAAAAATTACGGTGTCCGAACGTGGTTTCGCGATTCGATATTAATCGCGGGGTTGCCTTATATTAGTAATTCGGGAATTGATCACGAAATTTCGTTTCAATCCGACATCCCAATCGGTAAGGGTGACGGATTGAAATACGAAAATTCTGACGACGTAAAATTGAAAGTCAAAGCGATTTCGATTTTACCAAACAATAAAAAAATTACCGTCGAGGTTGGCGACCCTACGGGCGAACAACGAACGTTCAACGCCTACAATATTAAAACCGAAAAGGAACTAAAAAAATTAGCCGATCAACATTTGGACGACTTAAAGTTCACGGGGTTTCGGGGGTCGTTTGAAATGTTCGGCGAACCGATGATCAAACACGGGGACAAAGTAAAATTGACGGATAAATTGAACCCCGAACGCGGTGACGGGGTGACGAAATACGGCGTCAAAGGTGTCGAAACGTTGTTTTCGGTTGGTTCGGGGTTTCGTCAAATAGTAACACTAGGCAAAAAATCCAGCTAAAATCGGCGAAATTCGTCGTCAATGAACGTTCGCGTTTTTCGTGGGGATTCGTTGTTGAAAAAAAAGATCGTTCAAAATTGAGTGCTTAAAATGGAAAAGGGAAAAAACGTTCGGGAACTAATTCGGAAAATGGCGGATGACGGTTCGGAAATTTATTCGATCATTTGCGAAGTGATAAAAGTTGATATTTCAAAGCGTGTTTGTGTGGTCAACCCAATCGACGAATCACCCGAAATTTTTGGTGTGCGTTATTCACCGACGGACGGTGATTCGTTGGGGTTGATTATGAACCCCGCGATCGGATCGTTGGTTGTGGTTTCATTTTTAGATGATCACAACGCGTTCATTTCGTTGATGACTGAATTCGACACGATTGTTTTAAAAAATACCGACGCGGATTTGAAAAAAATACTTTTAGACCTCATCGGAATGATTAAGGTCGCGACATTTCCAACGCCCGCGGGCGCGTCATCAACGGCGATCAACGCGGCGACATTGACACCAATAGAAACGGCAATAAATAAACTATTTGAATAATGGCATTAGTAAAAGCGACATTAAAATCGGCAATAAAAGCGGCGTTCGAAGCCGAAAAGGAATCAACTGATCCCGCCGCCACGTCAATCGATCGAATCGCGACGGCTATTTCCGACGCCGTTGACGTTCATATTCGTTCGGCGACCTTAACAGTCCCCGCGGGAATCCCCGTGGCGACCGCGGGTTCACCATCCGCACAAGTAGGAGCGACAACCGCCCCCGCGCTTTGTTTAATATCGTAAATTTGAAACATGAAAGGAATCGATATACTTTTGAGAACAGATGACTATAACATTGAAATTCAAAACGGTGATTTCGTGATCGGTGAATCCGATCAACAACACATTCAAACAATTTTACACGCGAAAGCGGGTCAATTTTACGAAACGCCGATGATCGGTGTCGGGATCATTGATCACCTTAATTCAGGCGTGACGGTCACGCGTATCAAAAACGTCATCACTAAAAACTTAAACGTTGATAATTTTGACGTCAAATCGATTTCGGTCGGTGATGATTTCACTATTGGGGTCGATGCAATACGAAAAAAATGATTGATTTAATAATTGTAAAAGAGCAACAAAATATCTTCGATTCGTTGTTGGCGGCGGGCGGAACGATCGTTGACGCGATTTCGTTTCTAATCGAAGCCAATGACGATTCATTGAATTGGTTGGCGTCAACGGGCGACACGTTCGACCGTGGAACGGTTGACGATTTGGATTTCATGGTTTTAACCGCGTACAAAAAAAACAATCACGTCCCCGTCAATCGGATGTCGTGGTTGGATAATGATCCAACGGATTTTCAAAACGGTTTACAATCGGCGGGAATTGGGGCGGGTGTAATTGGATCAAATTTCGTTATTGGTTAAATAAAGAAAATAAAAGGAACTAAAAAAACAATAAAATGAGCAACAGAACAACATTAAAGGCGTTTTTCGAAACTGATGACGTCCCGACCGAATCACAATTCGCCGACCTCATAGATTCAAATTTAAATTTAACAGACGACACGACCGACGAAATCACCGAAGGTTCGACAAATTTATTCGAATCCGCCGCCGCGTCAACCGCCGAAGCCGAAGCTGGTACGGAGGGTTCTTTGCGGGCGTTTTCGCCGCGAAACATACAAAGGGCTATTGCCGCTTTGCAAGCTATAAATGTCATAATAGACACCCCGTTAATCACTTCGGGTTTTACTTTCTCGAACAGAATATACCTTTTGAACTTATCTAGTGCGGTCGCTTTTTTACCGCCCGCATCACCTAGTGCGGGTGATCAGTTTGGCATAATTGACGCGACACGAAGTATTAGTAGTTCGGTTTATTGTCAAATTAGATTTGCATCTTCGGGGGTGAAGTTTCACGGAACCAATGTTAACATTAACATTCAAAAACAAGACGCGAGCGTCGTTTTTGAATACGTGAACACGGCGACGGGTTGGGTGATTATTCGGGGTTCAATAACTTAAAAAAATAAAAAGAAATGGCGCGAAGTATTTCAACGATATACGATGAACTTGTGACAATAAAATTGTCACAACCCGATTTGACTGATTTGACACCGAATCCGTCAACGGCTCAAGATTTGAAAACCGATTTGTCATCGGGATCGGTTGTCGCGGTTTGGCGATTATGGCTTTGGATCATGGCGGTCGCTACGCATACGCACGAACTTTTATTCGACAAACACATCGTCGAAGTCGAAGCGATTCACGACGGGCGCGAGTGGGGGACGCTCCAATTTTTACACGATCGGACGTTGTTGTTTCAATTAGGCGATGCGTTCGATTGGAATGGCGTTCAGTTTGTTTACGACCCTATAACACCCGCGAATCAAATAATAAAACGTTGTGCGGTGGTTGTTTCGGGTTTTCAAGTACTCTTTAAGGTGGCAAAACTTGACGGGAACAATGATCCCGAAAAATTGTCCGCCGCTGAAATTTCAGCGTTGGAAACGTACGTTGATCGGATCGTTTACGCGGGTACGCAATACGTTGTCATTTCCGATGATCCCGATGATGTGAAAGTTGATCTTTCGTTGGTTTTCGATCCGCTTATTATATCGCCGAACGGTTCGTTGATCACGAATTCCGCGATTTTTCCCGTTGTTGATGCGATCAACGCGTTCATTAAAAATTTATCGTTTAACGGTGTGGTGAACATCACGGCGTTGGTTGATTATTTACAGACGATTGACGGCGTGATCGATCCGACGATGAATTCAATGTCATCCAAGTTTGGCGGCTATAATTACGCGCCTATTGTGATGAACTATCACACTTTCGCGGGTCATGCCGTTTTGGATGAACCGAATTCATTAATCACCTATATTTCCGAAAACGATGTTTGATATTAATTTTTCTTTATTTGGTAGGGAATTGACGCCGTGGTTTTGGCGTTCGCCGCGTTGGAAACAATGGATCGGGGTGTGTTTGTGGGGGCTGCAAGCCGTGAACGCTTTGTTTGTTTCATATAGAGAAACGACCGCGTTCAATTTAGGTTTTAACGGACAAAAAATATATTTAGAAAAGTGGCTAAATTTGACTTTTGACGTGAATGATCAAACGTATCAAATAATAAATCGCCCCGCTTTAGATACGCCCGCAATATGGAACAAAGCGGAACAAGTTGGAAACCATATTTTCAACAAATCCGAATCGTCATCGGATCGATTGTACTTGTTTAACAAAGCCGAACGAACGGGGGGTTTTGATTTTATCGTTTACGTTCCCGCGCCGCTTGTATTGACGCCCGCGTTAATCGCTGCGATTCGGGTTCAAGTTGACAAGTTTGTCATCGCGGGCAAAAATTACGAAGTCACACAAACGATCAACCCGTGGGGATATTAACAGAAATTAAAAAAAATTAAAATGAATAAATTAATCACAACGGACGTCGGGGGGATGCCTTTCGATTCCGACGATCTCAGATATTTAGATGAAGCACAGCGCGCCGTTTTTAATGCAATAGGGACGGCAATGATGAACGGAACATCAAACACGATCATTTCGTTGGTCGGGTGTGATGTTGTTTCAAATG
>Ga0075123_10001867_pt1 | contig 10431 bp, 12 predicted proteins | sample AntAceMetag02UKX_FD_69808 | JGI IMG/M metagenome (GOLD analysis project Ga0075123, IMG submission 69808) | Saline lake microbial communities from Ace Lake, Antarctica - Antarctic Ace Lake Metagenome 02UKX | ecosystem: Environmental > Aquatic > Non-marine Saline and Alkaline > Saline | place... | reverse complement strand
AGTATCATCAAAATCATCTATGGCCCCTATTAAGTCGCGGTTGTCGCTTACGTTTGCTAATAAAATAGTATCATCAAAATCATCTATGGCCCCTATTAAGTCGCGGTTGTCGCTTACGTTATCTTCTAATATTCCGATTAAGTCGCGGTTATCACTTACGTTTGCTAATAAAACTGTATCATCGAAAATATCAGAACTTGTTAAATAATCTCCCTCTATTACACCTATTTTATCACTATTATCAGAGACATTTGCTAATAAAACTGTATCATCGTAAGTTACAAGGCGGTTATCTATTGTAGTGTTAATATAGGTTTCGTTTGTTTTAATGTCATAGCTTGAGGTTTGAAGACGGTTATCTATAGTTAAATTAATATAATCCTCGTCCGTCTCTATCTCATAAGATAAACCCGTAGGATCCGCCCGATAAACAATAACACCCATTAAAAGGTATGCGACTAAAACCCCAAAAACTATCTTGTTTACCATTTTTTGGTTAAAACATTTATTAACAACTTGAAGGCGAATACTATTAAAATTAATTCTAAAACAGGATATAAAACATTATATACAAGGTTTTCAAAGGCCAAAGTATTTTGTTTTTCCTCATCGTCTTCCGCTAAGAAATCAAGTATTAAATCTAAATGATCCCCTCCCCTTGTAGTTGTAAAACCTTGTTTAATCTCGTACCCTCTAAACTCGGATTGGATTGTATATTCCTTATTAGCGTATAAGAAAAAATCGCAGTATCCATTATAATTTGTATCTTCCGAGGCGATTATACTTTCCCCATCCATAATATTTACTTTAACGCTTACGAGGGTACCGTTAAACTTTAAAACAAGGTTTAATTTAGACTGTGAACTTGTAACTGTAGAGACTAAATAAGATACAGTTTGAGCGCTTCCGCTTAAAGCGTGGTTTAAGTCCGAAAAATAATCGTTATGGGTTACATCAAAGAGATAAGGGCATTGTTTATCTAACCCATTAAATAAGGCTTTCCCGTCTCGCCCCGTGTACTGTATTTTCTCAGGTTCCCCGCACCCTTTAACAACTACACGCGCCGTATTAATAGGATCGTCCTGGTCTTTGATAAATACTAGAACCGTCGCACTTCTTAAATTTTCGTAATCGTCATTATCAGGTAATTCTATCTCTATTTCTCCAGAGTCTCCGATTATAATCGTTATCTCTCTGTTTTCGTATTCATCTGTTATATCATCAAAGAAAACTTTACAAACCCATTCTTGAGTTAAATTTTCTATAAATATATTACCGTCGCTATTCGTTGTATGATGTTGGTTATAATATATTTCCCCGTTTCCTTCACATTGAATAAGAACATCTATATTATCTAAGGGGTTTCCATCGCTATCGTTTACCTGAAAACTTAAATTTCTATAATTATCGGGGTTTGTTGTGTCTTGCGTCATTAAAAGCGTATAAGTTTCAAGGGTGGATTTAAAAAAGAATGTATCCGTCCCAGTTTGCGTATAACCGTCTTTATCTATTCTAACATGATATTCATCTAATGCATCCCAATTAACGCACCACGAATCGCTTTCTACTCCAATCGAACCCCAAGCTATAGAACCTATGGCATCGTATAAATCAAAATTTGTTATAGGAGTTCCCATTAAACCGTCTTGAACTTTAAAACACATTTTATAAACATCTTGATCTCCTCCGTAGATCATTAAATGAATTAAAGGATCTGTCTCTATTCCAAAAGCTATATCGTTAAATATAAAAGTCTCAGGGGTTGAGGGATAACGATAAACGAGTAATAAAGAAACTTTTTCACTTTCTATATTATCTTGGCTGTAGTCTCCGTATTCGTCGGGACTTGCTCCACTTGTAAATAAGTTTACGCAATTTTCCCTTAAAAGATTAAAATCGTCTAAGTTCCCGTCCGAAATAATATAATCAGACATTTCGCACTCAAATAAATAAAGGGTTCCATTTTCAATATCAACATCGTCCGGTACTAATCTAATATTAATTATAACGTCTTTATCGTTATCATAAATATCTTCCGCCTCCTCCTGCTGACCTGTATCAAATAATCCTGTTAATTCAGTCCCTGCCTCAAAGTATTTATTATGAGTTAAAACGGTTCCCCATGTTGTATAAGGAAAACCGTGGGGAGTCCAAGGCATAACACTTAAAAGAGTTTTAACCGATACATTATTAGTTATCGCAATACTACGATTAAATTTATAAGTATTCATATCCGCTATTCCGTCCCATCCAGGAATAGATATTAAAAGTTTTTGCTCCTCCTCAGTCATATCATCATAATCCGGATGTAAACAAATATATTGTTCTTCGACGGATTGTTCTAAAACACATATTTTCCCGCTTACTCCACAACTTACATTCATAAAATAACTTGGGGGAGTTCTTTGTGTTCCAATAGAACCTGTAGATTCGTTTAATTGGGTTCTTATTTCATTACCCCAATACCATATTATAGCTTCGCTAGTATTGTTCATTGATGATAAAACATTGGTTTCGTTGCATGTTGAAGTTATATAAACATTATTTAAAATGTATCTAGGATAATCATCTACGCTATAAGGTACATTGTCTTCACAATTATCTCCGGCATAAGTTAGACTTATGTCAAATTCCATTGTACACGGTATCCCATATTTATAATCCTGATAACCTAAATTATCCTGAAAATATTGGGTATCCCATTGGTAAGACGTTATAAAGTCCGTACTTTCTCCCGCAGATACGAACGAAATTAAAAGCATAAATAATAATAATGCGCCCGTAATTATTTTATTATTTTTCATCTTGGCTTTCTCTTAATAAAGTATATAAAAATTGATATAAACAATATTAGAAAACCAAATATTATTATTACGCCATATAACATTCTTATATAATAGCCCCCAAAGAAAGAAATATTTTTTATAGAGCTTGGAATATCCCCCGCTGTTATCTTTGGTTTAAAAATATATTCCTTATTTACGATTAAATTAACAACTGTATTATTAGAGTCATAACATTGGTCTAAACGGTTATTTTCCGCGTAGTAAACACAAAATGCATGTTTAACCCCTGTTATATCGCTTATGGGGATTCTTACTATTCCGCTCTCACTAATGGGTGTTATAAAATAAACTAAATAGGTATCAACTTCTAAAACTCCTAAACTTTTATTTAATTGAGAGAAATAACCCGTTTTAACAACATCTATATAATGGGTGTTATTATTTATGTTAAAGGCTTTAAGTCCGTCTGCATTGGTGTATCCGGTTAAAGTATCGGATTCATTTCTTAAAGATAATGAGACATTGTTTACTCCTACTTTGGAATTTAAATCTTTAACTTCAACTGTAAGAGTATAAGCAGACGTCAAACCCGATAATAATATTAAAATTATTATTAATGCGTATTTATCCATTTTACGATTAAAGGCAATATTAAGAGCATTATAAAGAATACCGCTAATACGGAACCACTAAAAATATAAATTACAGGATCATAAATAATATTTGTTAGCATTTGAGAGTTGTTTATCCCTGCCCCCATGGACTTTTTAGGGGTGAAAATAAGCATATGATCGTCTGTTCCATCTAATGTTAATATTTGTGTTGAATTACATGTATGACTTATAAAATCGCTTGTTAGACATAATTCACTTCCCAAAGTATCGAGCGTTATATTAATATCCTGTTCCGCGCTTACAAATTGAGAGAAGATTAAAAGCAGACTTAGAAAGAGTATTTTTTTCATTATTTTATTATAAGATGATTTTGACGGGCGGTTTAAGTTTTTACACTTCCGCCCAAATTGTTTATATATTCAGAAAAACTTATCTAGGTTTTCTTAAATACTTTCGCGATAATGTCCGTTGGTAATTTTGTTACCAGAGCTATGATACCTACAATGGCACCTAACATGGCAAAAGGTATGACCAGAGACAATATAGCACCAGGCAAGGATTCACCGAACGCGGATATAATCGTACCTAAGTCCGTTATAGTCTGCGTAATGGTTGCAACTGCTGGGATATATGATGTCATACTTTATTATTAATAGTCTTTATTTATAAATCGATATAATCAAACACTTCCGCCATAAACAAGGTGTTTATATAAATTGCATACAATATTGAAGTTAAAATAATCATAAAATAGCTTTGGGGAGTTTTAACCCGCCTCATAGTTTCAAGAACTAAAAGAGGGAGAAAGTATAAAGTCATGCGTCCATTATGCGCGAATATAGAAGCTAAGAAAAAACCTAAGTAAAAAGGGTTTAAAGAGTTTATGCATACTCCAATCATTATAGGATTTAAAAGGGTTAATAATACGAAAAAATAAGGCGGTTCCAGGTTATTTACACCCATAAACGCGCTCTTACTTTTATTCATTAAAGAGGTTCCTAACTCTAAATATCCCTGTTTAGGATCTGCGTAAATACTAAACAATGTTAAAAATACTGTAATAAGTAGGAAAGATATTTTTAAACTCCTTAAATCGTTTTTCCTTAAAGCCTCCAACATATAATAAAAACTTACTACTATGGCGCTTAGTCCATGAGATAAAACCATTAAGATAACGCTTGATACTTCTAATAATTTATTCTTTCGTGCGCGTCCAAGTAGAAGCAGTATCCAAAACATAAAACTTAATGTTTGCGCCAATACTCCGACATAAAAGGCATGACTTAAATAAGAAGTCCCAAAGAATAATAAAAAAGCGGATAAAAGCGCTTTCCTTACTGTAAAATAATATTGGTAGTATAGGAAAAATACATAAAACATTATTATCCAAAATGTAAAACTTATAAACTCTTTAATCCCGAATAGATTAAACAGGCGTACTATTGTAAAATGAGACGGGTCTTTTAAATAAGGTTTCGGGTTCTCCATGAAACTTAAATAATTTTTAACATCCGATTTCCCAAAAGGCATATTATATTCTGTTTCCCAGAAAACATTAAAATAATATACCATTATAGACAAACAAAGCATTAAGATTAAACTTGATATAATAAGATATTTGTCTTTACGTTTGTGATTAGACATTTAGGTAAAACCTCCGTAAAATTATTTATACTAAATGTAGTCCAATTATACGTTTTATTTAAAGATGTGTACTGGAAACTTTTATTAATCTTTTTATTGTAGGTATAATTAAAATCATAATCATATACACAATCGTTAAAGGATATATTCGTTATATTCGCCTGGTAATTGAAAGATCCTTTTATAATATTCCAACTTGAACCATTAAGCCACACATAGGAGCGGTTTAAATCATCTTTCTTTATGGGTATAACTTCTATATTCTCGAAATTTGGATTAAAACCCGGGCTTGGCTTCTCACTAAAACGAGACTTTTTTAAATTAAATATATCTTGGACTTGCTCCTTACATTGTATAAAACCCTCAGAGCATCCAATATTATTACAATGTTCCGCCCTTAAATTCTGTATTTTAAACATTTGCCCCTTTGAAAGATTCGTATATATTAAAACACGTTCGGGGACGTACTGAGTCCTTTTTATTATTTTCGTTTGGGTATCTATTACAGTTTTAAAACACGTGGTTCCGTTTGTTATGTATTCTGTATTATTTTGTTCTATTATTGCAAACTCCTCTACTACAGGCGCCTCACCATATCCTATAATATATGATATTATACACAATATAAGGATTATTATATATTTTATCACCGGTTCACCATTTTACTTAATTGGTCTTTAACCCCCATGTCCGATCCGGATCGGTCTATTAACTTTAAAATTTCGCTTCTACCTAATCCGCCTTTGGATATTGTGAGTTCCCAAATATTTTCTATCATCGTTTTATATTCGGGATTTATCCGCCCATTATCATATGGGTAAACATATTCGACGTCTTGTTCATAGTAGGGAGGCGTATCTATAGGTTTTAAAGTAATTTTCGCTTCGGCCTCGCACCAGTATTTTTGAAAGAAGGCGATTATTATAAGATTTTTAACTGAGTAGTAAAACAATTCCCTATCTAGGCGGGAAATCATCATTAACTTATCTTTATTCCAGAGATGATCTACCAACTTTGTATAAGCTATCTCTCGCGGATCTTTTGAGTCTTGAATTACTCTTAAAAGGTCATCCATGCCAAAGGACGGGAGCGCGGGACTTGGAGCTTGTATTTCTTCTTTTTTAACCATTTTTTTATTTAATCTGGTGATACAAAAGCGCTAACCCTCTTTTATGTAAATTTTTAACTGTAAAATATGTTAATAAAATTAAATCTTTGTCTGCCATAGGCGCTAATTTTATATCGAAAAATATTTCTATTTGTTCCAATCCGTCTAACTCCTCTATAAATTTATCTGCATCCATTTTAGATTAATTTTACTAATAATGTAAAGGTTATTCCACCAAACACAAAACCGAATAATGCGCTTATAATCATCGCCATAATAAATTTAGTATTCGAATACTCCTCCAAGAATTTTAATGCTTTACTTTGTAGAATTTGATTTGCGTCTCTAGAAAATTTGGGACTAAGATTATTATTAAATATACTCATATCTATAGTTCCGGTACATTTTAAAACCTTTGTACTTACAAACTTTCGCCCGTGTTTCCACTTTAAAAGAACATCGTATGTTTGAGCTAAAGCTAACTTTTTAAACATTGTATAATCCAAGTTTCCATGACTTTTATCGGGCAATAAAACTACTTGGAGCCCTTGCTCTTTATATATTTTTGGGTAGAAGTCTACACGCTTTAAAGCGGGTGTATAAATAAATTCTCTACTTTCGCTGATTAAAGATTTATATGATGTTATATTTCCGTTATCTTCTATAACTTTCGCGGTGCATTGTAAACCTTTATCCTGTTTTTTATATAAATTTATTTGATATAACGCATCAAGCAAAGAATCCCATGTATTAAAAAATATATTTCCTAAGTCCATTTTACACTCACACCCCCCAAATATCTTACAATCGCTTTAACTACGCTTATAGATAAATTATGGGAGATAAATAATGTTATAAAAATTATGAGGAGAATTAATACTATCATCTTAAAAATATTGGAATTTATCGTTAATGTTTGGTTTAACCAGTCCATTTTTTAAATATAATGTTTGGGTTAGGAGGAGGGGATATATTCTCCTCCTAACCCGTAGCGGTTAGATTAAATAAATTAATCTAAAAGTAACTGAGGCACATAATAGGATTTACCCGTATGTCCTCCAAAGTCCCGTCCAATCTTTTTATTAACGTACTTTACGCGTTTACCTATTAAGAGATTAAAAGCCTCCTCATATGTTTCCGAATCTTGAGACTCCTCCAAAACTATCTCTATTTCTTTTAAATAGCTTTCAAGGTTAGATCCCTCACATACTGAGTCATTTTTAGTTTTCGCGGATATATTCAAGAAGTTATATAATTTATCTACCTCAAATTTATCTCCGTCGAATACAGGCTTTTTAACGTCTCCGAAAACCATTTTTAATTGGTTTACAGTTTTTTCTCCCTCTACCGCCTCAAAGGTTGTCGATGTTTTCTCTACGCTTTCACAAATCCCCTCAAAACTTTTGAGGTTTACAAATTCCTTTTTTTCTTGTCTTTTAACCATTTTTTTCTCGTTTGTTTGTTTTTTATTTGTTATAACGGGTACTCCGTTAATAACTTGGAATAGGATTTGCCCCTCATTTTGTTTTAACCACCATTTATAAGCGATACCCATTTTAAATTATTAATTCGTATTTTTTACATAATTTATATAAATCGTCTACAGTTATTTTATCGCTTAGATCCTTGCTTACTAACTCGGTAAACTGTAGATTACTTAATGAGACATTGTATTTAATCCGTAATTCCTTTAAAACCGCGTACTTTTTTCCTTGTCCCATCTTTAATAAGTATAGTTAGTCCTTATTTATAAATCAAATAATTAGAGGTTTAGAATGAATAACATTATCCCTGAGTTCCTTAAAATTTCTAGGTTCCCAATCCCACCGCCTTTTATGATCAAAGTTTAAAGATAATTTTTTACTTTTTTCCATGAACTGATTTAAATGATTAAAATCGTTTTTACTGCTTTCCTTTAATTTTCTAGGAGAATTCTTTGTATATTCCCATGTAGAAGATTGAGCATTATCCTCTATAACATCTAAAACATTTAAGGTTTTATTAAAAGATCTAAACTTTTTAATCTTCTTTATACCGTCATCGAACATATAAACGCCATTTCCAACAACAATGCCTCTATATTTATTAGAGTCTCCATAGTCTCCAAGTTTTTTGCTAAAAGGCAGTTTAACTTTTTTATCAAAAGCTATTGAGTCTGTAGAAAATTTTATAATATGTTTTTCATGCTTTATACTATCATCGTATATTTTACAACGTATTCCCGCCGTTATTTCTGAGGCATAAACAGGATTAAAAAACTGCCCCGCCTTATAATTATAATCTTTTATATAAACTACTCCGTCCTCTGTGAAAGTCGTACAATTAACATCGTTTCCTAATTCTTTCGTGAATTCTGTTTTAAATGTTTTCTTTTGTCTCTCAATCATTACGCCATAGCTAGAGTTTAGAGCTAACTTTAACGGTAACTGCAAAGGATTATCCTCCTCCTTATAAATTAACCTCTGTTTATAAACTTCTTTCATATAATCGAATGGTTTTTCAATGCTCCCGCTATTATGGTGCGCTAATTTTATAATAAAATCGAAGTTATGACGCATTAAACATTCTAATTCAACTTTGGAGACGTATATATCTATTAAAGATCCCTGGGGATAGACTATTAATTCGCTATCTGTACGATATTTTAAAGGAGATACTATAACATCGTCTATGTTTATACTAATCTTAAAAAAGCTATGATCCGCGTATTTCTCGTATTCCTGGTTAGTCCAATTACTGTGTCCTATTCCTTTTAAATCGGTTTGTATCGTCGGGTATGCGCTGTTTATATCGTATATATAAGCCTCTTCAAAAAAACCTCTTTTTATTACTTCAATTCGTCCACCGTTGAAAGAATATAGGGCGAATTGCTGCAAAGCAGATTTAACAAATTTATACGGGCGGATTAAGTTTTGTCTAATTTGGGCCTTACCCAATGAGGCGGGACTGTAAAACCTTTTTAATGGAACTAACCTTTGACATGCTTTAACAAAGTTATCAGCTAACTTTTGACATACGTCCGCATCCTCTATGCAATATTGGATAACATCGTCGTCAATATCTTTATACTCAAAACCATTTGAAGCGTCTTTAATCTTGTTGTAGGGCGTCTTAAATGTTTTCTCGTATGTATTCGCTAAGCTCCCTAACTGATAAAATTGAGCTATGTCGTAGAATCTGAAAACTTTCTTTAAATGCGGGAGACTTATACTTAATAATTTCCTGGGTATTATAGAGACCTCCACTCCTCCAATAAGTTTACCGTCTCCGTTAAATTTAGGATCTACAACTGTATAATTATAGTCTGCCATATCTTTAAGATTTTTCTTTGGGAGATATTTTATTAAGGCGTTTGTGTCAAACTCTAGATTAAAAAAGAAGTTGAAAGTATTTCTAAAACTATGTTGGGTTAAAAATTCTACAACGTTTTTAAAGTTTTTTAATATTTTATATTGTTTGTCTGAGGAGGCTATTAAGACTGCATTACCTTTTTTGCTTGTTTCGGTATCAAACCCTAAGACGGAGTTATTATAACACTCCTCTTTTAAGGGACTTACAGAATAGTCTCCATATTGCATATTGTTTAATTCTGTAGGTTTCAAATCAAATTACCGCCTTTATATTTTATTTGACGTCGGGTTAGTGTATTTAAAACTCTATATTTGTATCCGTTTTGTATTATATGATAAAAAGGTATATTACTCCGTCCGCCAATACGAGATATAACAAGCTCTACACGATCGTAAACATTTAAGGACTCCGCTATAGTTCTTAAAGAATGTTCTCCGTCCATTGTTAGGACGTCCCAATCTTTTGAGGAGTACGGTAAGTCCTCCGGGGCGCTATCTTTCCTTATAAAAAATAATTCCCACCTGTAATAAGTATATACTTTCTCAGAGGGGTGTTTTTGTTTGCGTTTTTTAACAAAGTTACGCGCTTTTTTAACCCCCCTTAATTTACCGGTTTTAAGACTTCTAAATATAGGATCTTTTAAACGTATTTTACGAGTGGGTTTTATAAGGTCTGCCTCAAATAATGCGTACCATGTTTCCCGGGATATAAATTTACCGTCTAATCCTTGGTAAATATTAGCCATTGTATTAAACTGGGGCGGTTTAAAGGTGTTTGTGTGTTTATTTAAAGAAAGAGAGAGAAGAATGTAAACAGGTTAAACGCCCTTAAACCGCCTTTGTATTGGGTAAAAACTTGATTTAAATTCTCTCTCATGTTTAATTATTTACTCGTAGGGTTTATTAAACTCGTAGGTTACTTTTTTTTT
>Ga0075123_10001866_pt1 | contig 10431 bp, 11 predicted proteins | sample AntAceMetag02UKX_FD_69808 | JGI IMG/M metagenome (GOLD analysis project Ga0075123, IMG submission 69808) | Saline lake microbial communities from Ace Lake, Antarctica - Antarctic Ace Lake Metagenome 02UKX | ecosystem: Environmental > Aquatic > Non-marine Saline and Alkaline > Saline | place... | reverse complement strand
ATATGACGGGTGGAAGAAATCTGATATTGCTCGTGATGTCTGGATCTGGGGACAGGAATAATCAAACTAACCAACAACCAAGCAGCGTTAAGCCGGATAATATCAATCCGGCTTTTTCTTACCTCCCTGCCCGACTGAAGCAAGCGGCGGAACAATCTGAACACTACCGCCGTGATGTACATTAGCGGTAGAACCACCTGACAATAATCTATATTTCGATGTGAATTCCCTCGACATATCAACCAGATCCCGAGCCGATAACTTTTCCCTGATTTCCGTTTTAAACATTCTTCTTTCCAGCTCGTCCATTACCATCAAAGCCAGTCCGGCATAGCGAATTGCCATTGCTCTGGGTAGCTCCGCCACTTGTGCATCCGCTTGCTTATAGATTTCCGTACGATTTCGCCACCAATTCCTTAAAGTTGACTCGGGAATTGACAGCATTTCGGACATTTCACAATAAGCCGGCAAAACCTCGTCTTTCCAAACTCGTTGTGATGCGTCTAAAAAGGCTAAAGCCGTAAGCTTCAAACCCAGTGGTGACAAGCTCTTGCCTTGTGTTGCAATCGTTGTCAATATTTCGCCTTTACAGATTTGACTGTCAATCTTTTTATCGTCATTTTTACCCAATTTCGACTCCTCGTGCCTCTTGAAAAGGCAATTCCACCCTTTTTATTTTTCCTTCTTAACCCAAAACACAGTCGCTTGAGATAGCTGTCAACCATTTTTTAATATTCGAATAAAACAAGCAAAAAAGAAAAATAATGTTTTTATCCCCAAACCCTTTCATAACACAGACACACCAAGACATTGAAAACAATATGGCAACAACTCATTAAAATAAATGTTGTTATTTTTTATTATTGTATTATACTATCTTTATAAATTAAAAAGCGAGGTAAAACAAAATGGAAACAACAAAGAAAATTAGCTTTTTATTAATTCAGCCGGGTGTAACAGCCCGGCTACAAACATTGAAGAGGAAATAAAATGAATGCAGTTACCGGAACTAAATTTGAAGCTAAATTATCTGTGTTTACCTCTGGTAGAAAAGGTAAATATATTAAAGATGTAGAAATTAAAGGTGTAGTAACAAAACAAGGTTGTTATGATACAAATAAAAAGCACTGGATATATTTTCAAGTTACGGCAACAAAAGACAGTGAATATTATGTTGTCGGTAAACAATACAAAAAGCAAGGTAAAAACTTCTATCCATCAATCATAAATTATGAATATCCTGAAAATTATGATATGCTGGCAGAAATGAAAAGCAATACGAAAAAAAACAACGATATGAGTTTATACGTTTAAGGAGAGGAAATAAAATGAAATACAAGCACACAATCTTATTGTTAATAATAATCGTCTTGCAGGGTATAATAATATACGGTGTCAACAAACCACAGGACGAAGAAAAGAGTTGGCAACCTACATCTGAATTTGATATTCCTGCCGACTGGTGGGAGTTGGTAGTTGATGAAATTGGCTTATCAGGTGATATGCACGTTGAGAAAAAAGGCAATGATTTCTATATCAATCGTCATTATGCTTTCACTCCGAAAGTCTGCAAGAGATTGTTAAAAGACTTTGCCCCACTAACAACCGGACAAAAAAACTGGTTAAAAAAACAATCACAAAGAGGTACTAAATGAAAAGCGTAGAACCAATCAGGGATAAAGATAAAATAAAGCAGATGTATAATTTGTTATTAGGAAGAGAATCAACCGGCAGAGATGCAATGATGTTTTTAATCGGCTGTAATTCTGCCTTAAGGATTTCCGACATTCTAAACCTGAAAGTCAAAGATATATTCATTAACAATGATTGTCGTTTTCGAGAATATATTGTGATCCAGGAGATTAAAACCAAAAAGACGAACCGGGCTAAACAATTCAAACCACCGGCAGGACTTAAAGACAAATTGAAAGATTATTGCATTAAAAACGAGTTGCAACTTGATGATTTTTTAATTTTCAACAAATGGGGAGATAAGACAAAAGGGATAGATCGTATAAATGCGTGGCGAAGATTAAAAGCAGCGGCAAATATCTTAGGGCTTGAAAACTTCGGAACCCATTCTATGAGAAAATCATTTGGCTATCACTACTTTAATGCGAAAGGAGATAAGGCACTAACCATCTTGATGAGAGCCTTCAACCATTCCTCTCAACGAATGACACTCCTTTACATCGGTATTGAACAGGAGGGACTCGATAAACTTTACACAGAAGTTGAGGACATCTACGACGTCTAAAAACGCTACACAAAAAGTAGAGGGGATTATTTTCCCCTCTTTTTTTTATCCGGTAAATTATTAAATGCCATTCTTCCAATGGCTCCATTATTAAGTTTGCTTACTGTTTCATAATTAGCTTTAATTTCATCATCTGCAATTCCACAATATCGCTTTGTGATTGCGACATTGCTGTGATTCAGCATTTGTGATAATTCTTCTATGCTGATTCCGTTTTTTACAGCGTGATAGCCGAAAGTTTTCCTAAGTGAATGCGCACCAACTCGATATTTGATCCCGACTTTTCTTGCATATTCGTTTATAAATCTCCAAACATAACTTCCATTCCAAGCTTGATTCCTTCCCCTATTTTTGGGAGACTCAGATCTAAAAACATAGTTCGTAATTCGTGGACGGTATTTCAGCCAATAAGTCAGTAATATTTCCCTTAGCTGCTTCGTTATCGGCTGCCGTTTTGGAGTTTTTTTATATCGTCTCGTCTTACATTCACGCACCTCAATATATTCCTTAATATAACCGTCATCATCAAACAACATATTCCATTTGATGGAAAGTGCATCTTTAACCCGGAGATTCGTGTTATACATGAAAACGAGCAACAGACATTCTTTTACTTTATTATCTTCCATTAGAAGATCCTGAATTTTTTCAAAATCAGAAAAGTTGCGAATTGGTTCAACTCTGTTCAAAAGATATTTCCTGCCCGTATTTTTTTAAGATATAATTTCTTCCGGCATCAGTTAAAACCGACTTATAACTTATATTAGTAAAACTCTTTCCTCTGCAACGAATGACTGCCTCTTGTGGAATAACAACAAAATATCCTGCATCAATATATCTTTGATAAGGCATATTTTTCGTTGTCAGAAAACCATCATCTCTCAATTTTTTAAAAAGCTTAGTCCGTCCTAAACCTATTTCCTTCGCTACATCACCAACATTATGTAATGATATTTGTTCCATTTTTATTTACCTCCCATTAAAAATATGTTTCTTTCATACGTAGGGGTTGTTTTTTAGTGTCTCAATGTCTCACTTCTCGTAAAGCTATATAACATAATAACTTAAACTTGTTTTTTGTCTGAGACAACAAGACACTTTTGTAAAACCAATATTTTCAACACTTTAGCTTACTCTGTTACGATAAAGTGTCTTGTAGTGTCTTGTAGTGTCTTGCTCATTTGCTTGACATAAATAAATAATACCTTACAAAATAAAGAATATAACTTAACAAGACACTTCAACAAGACACTAAGACACTTTTTTTGAGAAAAAACACCCCCTAAGAAAAATAAGAGGCTAATAAATTGCTTGTACGGTTTTTTCATTTTCCCCCCAGCTTTTGACAATTTCGTTTAAGTTGTCAGGTAGTTTATCCAACGCCAATTTTACACAGCGTTGTTGTGATTGTATCGCTGGAAAATAGCATCTATCAAAGCCCAAAAAATATCCGGCATTATCTTTTCTCATATAATCCAACAATCCATTACGAGACATATATTCAGCAGTCCCGGATCGAGCTGCTTCCTTTTTCCATTCGTGATATATTGTGTTGAAATGTAAATATAAGACACCATCAGCAAGACGGCAAATTTCACCCATTCTAAATTGAAAGATAACTTCAATATCTTCGAAGAATCGGTACAATACATCTTCCTTAGCCTTTCTCGAAATATCTTCAATGATTTCATCAGCCACCCATTTAATCATTAATTGTTTTTCTTCCGGGAACAAATAACCGAATGCAAATTCATACATACAAGCAACTATTGTATAGTTATACAAAGCTCTTTCGTCAATTTTGCCACGTTCTGGTGAAGCATCAATCATAATTTTAACAGCCTGGTAGTATTCCTTATAGACATCTTTTATTTTCTTATCTTTTTTCTTTTTCTTCTTTATTAGATTAAGAAAAAGAGCAGAAAGATTTTGTCTCTCTGCCTTCAGTGAAAAATATGCTTCAGTCCCCGCAGTCACCGGCATTTCTTTTGATAGGATAATAACTCTCGATAGAAAAGCCTTTTCTTCCGGTCTATCCTGTCCGGTAAAGACAATTACTCCATTTACTTCACGAGAAGAACGATGATCCAAACCTCCTTTGCCGGCACTGGTACGATTATATATATTTTTTACGAGTTGTACTTTATTATCCTGTTTATGATTATTTCCCAGTACGTTTTTATATTCTTCACACCAATAAGGAATGCAGCTCAGTTGTTCCACCGCCATAGCTATTCCTACAGCAGTGGATTCGCCCCAATTTTCACCACCGTGAGTAAACCCGAAACAATTCATCCATAGCTGCATAACCTCAGATTTACCGGTTCCTGACTGTCCGTAAATAAGCATATACGGAAATGTTCTTTCAAAGGCAATAATTTCTTCCAGATATGCGACACAGGCAAGATAACCAAGCAGCAGATTTCCCTTAAAAGATTCGTTATGTCCGTCCATCATCAGCGAAAATTTGTTTTTAACATCAATTATCCATTCATCGGTAACTTTGAAACTGGTATTTATTTTAGGAATATCTCCACCGTAAACATTAACGTTTTTTGACAGGTAAGCAATGTCGCCAATTTTCACAACATTACTTTCTTCAGCTTCATAAACTTTGTTACCTTGTACCGCACAATTTGCAAACAACCAGACACCGTGTTTTTTCAAATACCCATACCGTTGAAAGTAGCAGGTACGACTATCAATTTTGGCACTCATTTCCTCTTTCTGCCAGACTTCAACTAATTCATTATCCGATCCCATAAAATAAAATCCCTTGCCGGCACCGGCAACCTTCTCGCGAAATGCTTTCTTATTAACTCTTTCTGCAGAAGAGAAAATAAGCATCTGAGATTTATTCCCGGATGAATTTATCATCGAGCATTCATAATATATTTCGTCATTAATTTCGATGAAGCTAACTATTCGGATCACAAATTCGGATATTTTCTTCAACGATCCCTTCTCTGCATTCGCATAATAATAGCGATTGTTTTTTTCCAAAACACCGGCGTGTATATCTTCTTCATCATTCAGTGTAGTTCCGGTTCTCATTTCGTGTATCTGTCGTTTCATCGGCATCAAGTAACGGGTTTTACTTCCTCTAATATCGGCAAAATATTCAATATAGTGCATCCTGGTAATCTCGTTTTCAAACTTAGAAATCAGAAACAAGATAGGATCAACATATCCTTCACGAATTTGTGGAACCATATTTTTCATTTCAGGGAGTTCATTCATATAATGTTTAAGAATATCAGGGCTGGCATCAATAATTTCCTTCATTCTTTCTTCAGGATTTTTACTTGCTTTCAATTCATCATCAATGTCTTTCGCATCAAATATCAGCTTAAATATTGGAACATTACCAATTAACCTTCTCACAACTTCTTTTTCATACTCAGCACCTTTTGTATCGTTATCAAACGCCAGATATACTTTTTTTGCAGAGCATTTTGCTTCTATGTAATCATACTGTTTAGCCGACATCTGACCTAAAACGGCACACACCGGAATGTCATAATTTTGCAAAATGGAAATTCTATCTTCCGGTCCCTCTGTGATTACTAATGAATCTGCCAAAATAGCATCTTTCCCATAAAATAATGGTGATGACAACTTCTTTTCATTTGGTAATTGATATTCACGTTTTTTTTCTTTAACCTTCTCGAAGTAATCCTTGCAAACAAAATCAACGATTTTCTTATTGAAGTAAATAGGATAGACAAATACTCCCTTCGCAAAGAAATCGAATACCTTACCCCCTTTTTCTTTACACATACCCGATTCTAATAACGCTTCTTTAGAAAAGTCTTTTAACATAACACTTGTTAATTTACCATCAGCCAATCCGTATCGAGTTTTTTTTATAGAGAATTCATTTCTTTTTCTATTAGTTTTAAGGTATTTCAAGGCTTCTTTATTTTGAGAGAGTACAGTTTTATAATATTCAACAGATGCAGTAAATATCTTTTGAGTTTCTTCTTTTTTGTGATATTTTTTTTGAATATCTTTAGTTTGTTTAATATCAACACCGGCTCTATCAGCTAAAAATTTCAACGTATTATTAAAATCTGTTCCTGATTCCTTCATTACATAATCGAATATATCTCCACCCGATTTACAGGAAAAGCAATAAAATCTATCATCTTGTTCAAATAGCGTAAAACAATCATTATGACCGCAAAACGGACACGGGTTTACTCTTATTTTACCACCGCCCTTTTTAATCATACTTTTCCCCGATAGGTATTGCATCAGGGAAAGTCTTTCTTTAATAAGATTACTTTCGTTCATTTTTACCTGCCAATTCTTTTACCATATCTTGCATTAGCATTAGATTATAGTATTCTTCTTTTTTTTCTTTCAACTTAGTTTTAGTAACCACAAGTGCAAAGCCTAAAACTATATTAAGAATAACAGAACCAACTAAGAATATTTCCATTTACATACCCTCTTTACATTTGTATTCCACCGGGAACGAGTTTAATATTTTTTTCTTTAGCGATAGCACATAGCATTTCATAATATTTACTTCTAATTCTATTAGATTTACGCTTATCTGTCTCAATCAGATGAATCATACGAGTTGAACAACTGATGCTTTTAGCAATTGTAGCGACATCTAATCCTACTGCATTACGCAGTAACCGCAGATATTTTCCATTCATATTATTCATCCTCTTTTTTTTCTAATATTGAATATTCCATCTGTTTTATTTGTTTTACCAACGCTGAAATTTCTTTTTTAACAAAATTCATATTTTTATATGTAGCCTCGTTATTATTATTAACATCAGTTCTATGAAAATTTAATACTACATCTCCTATGTGGGCGCAGTCAAAACCAAAATACCAATAGTCTTTATCCGGTACTACACCACCTGAAAAAGTAAGACCGCCGTGTACTTGAATTTCGTTAAATATTTCTAAAGTATAACTTAAACCAAATAAAGGTGATTGTCTATTCACTCCGACATAGCCACATAAAAAATTCATAGGCAAGATTCTTCTAATAAAACATTTATATCCATCTTCCACATAACTTTTTTCGTTTCCCTCTAATTCTGCCACTTCTTCATATATAGGATGTATATCTTCTTTCTTCTGCCAAGATTTTTTTGGCAGAGATTTAACTTTTCCGACCGGATATTCAACCTCTTTGTTGGCTTCAACAATTTGGGTCATTTTGGCAAACATTTCTTCGTGAATTCTTCCGCTATTCTTCTTATCCCAAATAGGACAATAGTCTGTTGCTACCTTAAAAGTGTATCCACACTCGACGCTCAACTCAAGCGTGTTTATGTCGCCATAAAAAATAAAATCTAAAATCCAATTTTCATAAACCTGTCTGGTTATTTGGCATTTTTCCTTTTCTATAATCTCTGGCTTCCCCGCTATTTTCTTAAACTCTTTATACGTCATTTATCCCTCCATCTTTTCAAAACGTTTTCATTCATCAGACGAAGCTTTTGCCCCTCTCTGATAAAATACCAATAGCCCAAACTATCAGAATAGTGAGCATTGCCTTCGCCGTGAAATTTGACTGCATATTCAATCAAATCACCTTCAACATTCCCTGCATAGATTAATTTTTCAGTTTTCTCAAGTTGTCCGTTTCTTATATCTCGGTAAACGGTCAGACAAAACGCTATTACCAACCACATTAAAGCATAAGTAAATAGACCTCCAATATCAATGCGATTTTGTTCCATTTTTCTTTACCTCCCAAAAATTTTTCCACAAAAAAAAGTGTTCCTTTTGAGAACACTTTTTAATGTTTACTTAATATGTCAACTTATTCTTTTTTAATTCCTAACATTGCATCAGATGCAATCCGGGACATTTGTGATTTTTCAGCGTATATCAACCGCCAATCAGGCTCAGGTAATTTTCTTTGAACTTTAATTAAAGCATCGAGCTTTTTTATTTCTTCCAAAGCATTTTCTAAATTCTGAGCATGTTGCAGTTGAGCGACCAATAATTTATATTCTTCCGTATTTTTATAGTCATTCCCGTATTTTTTTGTCATAGCTTCAGCAATTTTTTGTATTTTCTGGGGAGCTTTTTCAATTTGCCGATTCAATTCCTCTGCAGAAGCTGAGCCTCTACCCATAGGATTTTTAATAAATATCCTGCTCATAAATGGTATCTCAGCCGGATTATCCTGAAGATATTGCAAAGACAGCCGACCGTCTTTCATTTTATCCAGCATACTCAAAATTTCATCGTAATCTTGAGCAATTCCGCTTTTGACAATATGCTGCAATTCAATTGGAGAATAGTTTGCAAACTTACCAATAGCCTTATACAGAGTGCTATAGGCTTCTGGTGTACTATAAAAGATTTGTTCTTCTTTTGGAAGCGAAGATAACCAACCGGGCACAACAGGACGATCGAGATAAAAGTTATGATTCCACTCAACCTCAATAATTGCCTTGTAAGGTGCGAAGAACCATTGAGTCGGCATTGGTAAAGCTGCCATCTTTTTTGCCAAAGCGACAGAAAATGCTTTATGATCCCTGATTTTTCTTTCCGTAGTATAGTTATCTAAAGTATTCCACGTGAGAGATTGTAATATTCCTAAGGGACCACCCGGATAAAACGGTATTCGCAACCCTTTAATATCCATAGTATTATATCTATCCCATTCAGGACGCTCTTTCATTCTTTCTCTATCTTCATCGGTTGAGATAGCCTCTTTAATCAGCCACAATAGGATAGGCACGATTACACCAGCCCAAAACAACCTGAATCTATTTTTAGATTTTGCAAGTGGATCTGTTAATTTAAGAGTAGATTGATATAATGTTTGCACTGCGGGGTTAACAAATGGGAAAGTACCAATCAATTGAGCCAACCACCCGAAGCCCCCTTTTTCGCCAAAGTTACCGGCAATTATATCAAACCACATTTCTGCCTTAGCATCGGTTTCTCCTCTCATTTTCGCATCGAGATAAGCACCACGTCTAACAAACTCTTCGCCCTTCAAGTTGGCAATATGCAATCCAAAAATAGCGTTTGTTAAGTTTAGAGGTTTAACCAGCATTTCTACAACAAACCCCAATAGTGCTATTCCCTTAAGAGGCGGACTCATGTTTTTATACCCTTTCAATGTAATTCCGATTCTTTCAATTTCGTTTTTAATTGAACCCCAATAATTATCGTCAGGATATTTGCTTCTATTAGCTATTACACGACCGAAAGTTTCACCGATGATTTTTTCAGTTTTCCCTTTATCTTTAGCGAACATTCCGATAAGTGTATGATAAAACGGCACAAATAATGACTTATTGTCATCTCCCATCAGGATAGAAGTCAGCGGATTTCTATAAAACACATTTCTTATAAAGAATGGCAATGATGAAGTAACAGGTCTCTTGACTTCTGTAAGTGCGACCTTTGTTTGTTTAAGTATTTGTCCGAGCATTCCTCCGGCATCTGGACTTGCAGCAAACACACCAAACAAAAAAGGATCTTCAATTTGCAGGTAATGATTTGCCCCGTCTCTATGATAGACGATTACATTAAGAGCGTTAGGCTTAACTCTTCTGAAGATAGGTTTATTAGCCAAAAATAATTGAATATCATCTAATTCCAACTTTCCTTTATCTTTTATCGTAAAATATTCAGGATGTTGTTCTTTTAATTCTTCTTTTGATAATCCGGTAGCTTCCATTCCCGCCTTAATTTGTCTATTGAGTATAATTTGATTTATTCCTTTGAGAATTATCAATCTTTGTTCATCGGGAGTTAGGCTTACAGGAACTTTCAAATCTAATTTAAGAGGACTTAATATTGAGCCGGCTAATGTTTTAACTTCCCAGCTTAAATCCGGATTTTTTTGAATCCCCTCAAAAACATCTACCATTGTATTGATTAGTTGATTGTAATAATATGCCGTAAATGTAGTACGCACAACATCTCTTATACCGGTTTCAAAGTCTATGTACGGGTTTGCACTTCCTTGCCGTAAGCTTTGATAACCGGAACTGGGGTTAGTATGATTACCTAAACCTGATAAATGGCTTACATCCCACTTCTGTATTACTCTTCTCAAATTAGCATATAATTCATAGGATTCTTTAATGGTTTTACCTTCTTCCGGTGATTTTTCTCCTGATAGCACAGAAATATCTACTAATCCGTCAGTAAAATCTTTCAAATCTTTAGAA
>Ga0075123_10001861_pt1 | contig 10443 bp, 9 predicted proteins | sample AntAceMetag02UKX_FD_69808 | JGI IMG/M metagenome (GOLD analysis project Ga0075123, IMG submission 69808) | Saline lake microbial communities from Ace Lake, Antarctica - Antarctic Ace Lake Metagenome 02UKX | ecosystem: Environmental > Aquatic > Non-marine Saline and Alkaline > Saline | place... | reverse complement strand
GCTCTGGATGATCCGGAGGTCTATAAACGGGATGTGATGAGATGGGAGATCATGAAGTACTTAGGTGCGTTCGTGACCGAGTCGTCAATCCACACCTCGGAATATAATGCGTACTTCCGTCGGACGCCTGAGATGATTGATCGCTATACCAATGAAAACATGTGGGGTGTGATGCCTAAAGGTTGGACCGTTGAAGAACGGCTGAAATTTTATAAGAAGATGCGAGCCGACCAGGAAGAGGAAAATCTGGAGCTGGCGAATGGGGATGGGAAAATCCCGATAGAGCGATCGCATGAGTATTTCTCCCGGATCTTGAACGCCATTGAAACCAATGAGCCGTATGTCTTCAACGGCAATGTACGGAACAATGGTCTGATATCGAACTTACCGGCCCCATCTGTGGTTGAGGTGCCGATCATGACGGACGCGAACGGCTTGAACCCATGCTTTATCGGGGAACTGCCGACTGCGCTGGCTGCATACGACCAGAACAATTTGAATGTCCAGGAGTTGGTTGTTGAAGGCTTTAAGAAGAAGGATCGGAAATACATCTATCAGGCAGCCATGTTTGATAACCTGGTGTCCAGCCAATTAACGCTTGATCAGATCCACGATATGGTGGATGAATTATTCGAAGCTCACGAAGAATTTGTCGATTTCTAAGTAAAATGTCCTGAAATCAGGTTAACCATATTGGACGGATTACTGGATCAGAAAAGCAGCAGAGTGAAAATCCCTGCTGCTTTTGTATATTATTTGGCTGGATTTCTCCCAGATCATTCAATTATTGTATATATTGATATACCTCAATATATTGAACCTCAATAGTGGTGTCGTTATAGACATTGAAATTCCAATAATGGTGCCAATCATTGCATGGACGAGAATTGGCGTGGCAGCCGACGCTAAATGGCTGAAGATGGCATTCAAAAGCTCCTCAAACCTGAGTTTGAAGAGCCATCAGGAAGAGATTTCAATCTTGTCAATGAGTTGTTAGAGCTGGAAGCACAAAATTCAATTTACACCACTTGACAAGACACTACCGATTTTTTCGTATTTGTTCAATGTTAATAATTAAATTGGTCAATAATCTCTAATGGAATACTTGTTAAGGGTATCAACAACCCAGCTTGACTTTTAAGTAAAACCTGATAAAATATATGGGCATTATTGAGGGATCAACTTGCGGGTGTAGTTCAATTGGTAGAACGTCTCCTTGCCAAGGAGAAGGTTGAGAGTTCGAGTCTCTTCGCCCGCTCTTAAAAATCGATGGGCTGATATTCACTAGCCATATCGGCTGTTGATATCAGCTTTTGTGTTCCAGGCGACGTAGCCAAGTTGGTAAGGCAAGGGTCTGCAAAACCCCGAGCACGGGTTCGAGTCCCGTCGTCGCCTCAATGTTAACCAAACACCCCAGACGGACGGGGTGTTTTTATTTGATCACGAGTTCCTGCACGCTGTGTGCTTCGCAGCACGCTGTGTGCTACGCGATCCCGTCGTCGCCTCAGTGTTAACCAAACACCCCTTAAAGATGGGGGTTTTTTAACTCACACGGTAAGGTTTGTTGTATGTTTCACAGTATGTTGTGCGCTATGTATTGTATTGGGCTTGGTTTTCCATTTCATTCAATTCAAATGAAGGTATTTTAAAAATAAAATGTTTATATTCAATACAGTACAAATGTTTATTACAATTAATCGTTTACTCCTTTTCATAAGCCTTCTTCAAGATTATAGTTATGTTTGAAGTTTATAGGAATTCATCATCTAAAACTCGCGTCTCCAAAGTAGGGAGTGCTTTGGGGAAAAGAGACTCGCTAGCCCGATTTTGAGACAACAATCCAGCTGGCGAGTTTTGACTCTACGCGATCATTTACAGAATCTCCACAAATTAAAGCTTGCATAAATAAACGACTGATGGTATATTCACTAACATTGACCAATCGGTCAGATATTTTATTTTTATTGGTTGAGTTCTTATTTCTTTTATTCCGTGTCGAGGTAATTCCTCACACAATCCTCAATTTATATATTAATTTATTTTCATAGAATGGGTGCAATACTGCCAATACGGCTGAGATCTGTTCGCGGGCGAAGACCAGTGAATGTGCGTTTTATCACCATTTTCCCCCAGAACAGGCGCTCTGTCTCACACTGTTGGCAAAAGCTTAACCATTCGGGCATCAAAATAATATTAAGTGGTATGAGGAGGTTTGAATGAATCTGGTGACAGGTGGTGCGGGGCACGTAGGCAATGTATTGGTACGGGAACTGCTCGCCCGCGGCGAACGTGTACGGGTTTTAATTCTTCCTGGAGAAGATACCCAATCGTTAGACGGGCTGGAAGTTGACCGTGTTGAAGGGAACGTTTTAAATAAGGATTCCCTCCTCCATGCAATGCGTGATGTTGATGTCGTTTTCCATCTGGCTTCACTGGTCTCTATCACAGAAGATAAAATACATCTATTGGAAGCTGTCAATGTGGATGGCACCCGTAATGTGATTGAAGCAGCCAGGCAGCAACACGTTGATCGGCTGATCTATACTAGTTCGATCCATGCTTTGGAACGCCCGCCTATGGGTGTCACGATCAATGAGGTTCTGCCTTTTGATCCCAATAATCCGGCTGGACCGTATGACCGGACAAAAGCAAAGGCATCTTTGCTGGTTGAAAATGCGGCAAGAGAAGGGATGGATTGCCGGATTGTATGTCCAACTGGTATCGTCGGCCCTTATGATTATCGCCATTCTGAAATGGGCGAATTGATCCTATCATGGATGCAGAAACGGATCAATTTCATGGTTGAGGGTTCGTTTGACTTTGTGGATGTGCGGGATGTCGCCCAGGGTCATATTCTTGCTCGGGATCATGGGAAGACGGGAGAGACTTATATTTTGGGCGGAGAACGCATAGAATTAACGCTGCTGCACCAACTGGTTCAGAAGGTGACCAAACGAGATACGACGTTAATCACTTTCCCGCTTCCGATTGCCAAGATCATAGCGCCCATTGCAGAACTATATTACAAGATCACCAAGACTAAACCTCGCCTGACGCGGTATTCCCTGGAGACCGTCTTAAGCAATTCAAATATCAGTTCGGAAAAGGCGAACCAGGAACTGGGGTACCAACAGCGTACGCTCGTGCAAAGTGTTGCTGACACGGTCAATTGGTGGGTAGAGAACTTAAGGTTCACAAAAAGCACCTCGAGAATGTAAGTTGGACCCAAGAGATAAATTTACTCATAAGATAAGGCACCCTTATAGGTGCCTTATTTTTTTCCCTCTAAGAATTCGATATAATATAGATGGGAGAACCTATGGAGGTAATAATGAATTTTGAAGCGTTTATCTTTGACCTGGATGGTGTCCTGACAGATACAGCCGTCTTCCATTATCAAGCCTGGAAGCGGTTGGCTGATGAGATGGGTGCAGCGTTCAATTGGGAGATCAACCATCAATTAAGGGGCGTCTCGCGAAGGGCGTCCATGGAAATCATTTTTAAAGGGCATGACCTGAACGAAGAGCAAATTGAAGAGGGTATGGCTCGAAAGAATGGGTATTATCAGGAGTTGATCGCGAATATGACGCCAGCGGATGTCCTCCCAGGGTCGCTGGCGCTCCTGGAAGAATTGCGACAGGCGGGGATAATGGTTGGGTTAGGTTCTGCCAGCAAGAACGCCCGAACCGTTTTAGATGCGATCGGATTGACCCCGATGATTGATGTAATTGGTGATGGTTTCAGCGTCCAGCGCAGCAAACCTGAGCCAGACCTGTTCCTTTTTGTTGCCCAGGCGCTAAACGCCAGTCCTGATGCCTGTGTGGTCTTTGAAGACGCTGCCGCAGGCATCAAAGCCGCTAACCGGGCAGGCATGTATGCAGTAGGGATTGGTGATGCTGGACGCCTCCCAGGGTCAGACGTTGTTTATCCTTCTCTGGAGAAATTGACCCTCGGGATAATTCGGAAGGATTTGACCGCTGCCAGAGCTGGTTAGGCGCTTTCTGCGATCCTTGGTATTTAACATATTATGGTAATTTCTGGCAGTGCGGACAAAAGTGGCTTGCCCGCTGCCCGATATATATTTTCTCAATCGTTGAACCGCATTCATGACAGGCTTCACCTTCCCTTTGATAGACCTTGAACGCGTGTTGGAATTGACCGCCGCGGTAGACCCAGTCCAGGCTGGCGCCGAACTGTCGGATGCCTTCATTTAATATATTTTTGATAGAGTGATACAGACTCTCAGCCTCTTTAAAGGAAAGAGAATCAGTCTTGCGCAGTGGGTGGATTTTCGCATTGAAAAGGGATTCATCTGTATAAATATTCCCCAATCCAGAGATCAGCCTTTGGTCCATCAAGAGAGGTTTAATCTGCCGGCTGTGTGTACGTAAAATGCCATATAAACTTTCAACTGTGAATTCACTGCTAAGCGGTTCAATGCCCAGGTTGTGAAACACAGACTGAGGATCTTCTACGTACCACATTCGCCCGAACTTTCGGATGTTGTTAAATGCCATCCGGTAGCCGGTTGTGAAGTTTAGGATTACACGGTCGTGTTTCTCCGGGGGGACTGAAACACCATCTGAAGAACAGCGTTTTTCCATGCGCATATCCCCACTCATTCTTAAGTGTGCGATCAGATGACCTTTATCAAGAGGAAAATGGAGGTATTTCCCCCGCCGGCAGGCATCAACGATTTCTTTCCCGATTAGGTTTTCTTTAAAGGTCAGGGGATCCGGTTCAGCGATGGTGCGGTCCCAGGTGACCTCAACAGTTTGGATGATATTGCCAAGCAGGGGAGGAAGGTCAGTGGTTCCGTTTTTCAATCGACGGATGATGGTTTCAACTTCAGGTAGTTCAGGCATGGTCTTCTCTCTATGGAAGCTAAGGTCATGTCATTCATGAAGGGGCTTCATTTTCACGGATGTCTGTGAGCTGGATGCTTGATTGGAGGGCGTATTTTAATCTTCCAAAGAAAGCGTGATCTGATCTCCTAAATTTGGTCCAATCACAGTTTCTCCATCCGTATCGAGTATTTTGATCCGCATTGTATGATCGTATGGGGTTCTGGCGATAAGCTTGATACGCGTGCCAGGGCGTAAACCGCATTTTCCCAGGTAACGAAGGACTTCTGGGTCTTTATGCGGTACATGGATCACCTGACCGGATTTGCCGATTTCAAGTTTACTCAATGCGATCTGGTCAATCTCTGGCAGATTGAGGTCAGCATCAGGGATAGGATCCCCATGAGGAGTGTATTCAGGATAATCCAGGGCGGCGTCTATTCTTGCTTCCAGGAGCGGCGACACGGCATGTTCCAGGATTTCCGCTTCAGGATGGACCTCGTCCCAGGAATACCCCAGGGCTTTGACGAGGTAATTTTCAATGAGTCTGTGACGGCGGACGATTTTAAGTGCTGATTCCATCCCGTCATCTGTTAATTTAACCCCGTGATGTTTTCTGTAGGTGACATACGGTGGTCGGTTCAGTGACAATTTCTGGATCATATTCGTAACTGAGGCCGGGGAAATCCCCAAGGCATTAGCTAAATCACTGGTGGATGCGCTTCCACCTGAGCGGGTTAATTCATAGATTTGCTTCAAGTAGTCCTGGATGTTTCGACTCATTGCTTTTGTCATATTACACCCTTGCTTATGTGTTTATGTCGTATTTAGGTAAGGCTAAATCATAATAACATACTCTGTCAATCTCGTCAATATTAGCGTAAGTTGACCTGTTGACCCTCACGATCTGACTGTAAATGGCTGATTAATCGATAGTTTGGAATGGCTTATGATTTTGATTGAGACTGGCTGACATCGGGTGTGAGTTCATGAGGTTGAGCAGGAGAGGCGTCCTTCTTGCTCTCTACTGAGGTTGTCGGTCTTGTTCCCGTATCTTTGCCAAGCTCGACAACAGCGGGAATGAATAAGGAGGCAACGCCAGTGATGATTGTCAGAGCGCCGCCAATAATAAACCACAGCTGGTTGTTGTTCGTTGCGTCTGCTACCGGACCGGCAACGAGTAATCCAAGTGGACTCGCCAATGCAGCCCCCGCGCTCAGGAGAGAAAAGGCGCGCCCCTGCATTTCGGGATCAACTTTGGTCTGGATCATCGCAAAGATGGGTCCATTGATCATTGGATTGAGGAAGCCAAACAAAGTCATCCCAGCCAGGGCGAGGATGTATTGATTCGGATTCGCCAAACCTACCATCAAAACGCCAATTCCTGAAATGGTTAAGGCGGTGAGTGAAGTGATGCTTTTGTTCTTGAATCCTCCCCAAGCGCCTAAGACCAACCCGCCCGCGATCACCCCAATCCCGAATACCGAGTCGAGGAAACCTAATTCGTAAGCGCCGAGACCAAAATGCTCTGTCACAACAAGCGGCAAGAGTGAAAAGGCGGGATTGATCAGGAAATTCACCAGCATCGCCAGGAAGATGATCGCCATCAAACCGGGCCAACCTGTAACATATTTCCAGCCTTCTTTTACATCCTGCCATACGTTTGTTTTTATAATGCCTGTCGTGCCATTCCTGATGGGCTGAGGAATCTTAAAGAAGAGCAGCGGCCCAACGGCAAGTAGTGCGGTGGAGACGTCAATGAACAGCACGCCTTGAATGGGCATCAGTTCAATGAAGAATGCTCCCAGGGCAGGTGCGATGATATTCAGAATGCCATTCAGCGCTTGATTTACTCCTGCAACCCGGGAAAGGTGTTGTTTTGGCACCATTAATGAGGTCGATGATGTCATGGCTGCCCATTGAAATGAACCGCAGGAAGACCGGACAAACATCACTAGGAAGATATGCCATATTTTAGCGCTGTCCATCATGAACAGGAAAGCCAGCAGGAGGGTGAAGAGGGCGGTAATGCTGTCAAAGAGCGTCATCACAAGTTTTCGGTTCCACCGGTCGGCTATTGCGCCTGCGATTGGGGAAATGATCACATTGGGCAAGATGTTCATCAGACTGCCGATGGTCAGGACCGTTGCCGAGCCTGTTTGCTCTGTCAGGTACCAGACAAACGCGAACCCGACCAAAGAACTGCCGAGTATTGAGAAAGCTTGTCCAAACCAGATTGTGAAGAAACGCACCGCCCATTTTTGTGGGATTTCTTGATCGTTTTCTGCTGCTATATTCTTTCCCATTTTATTTTTTCTACTAGGGTTCGGGATTCGGATGCGGATTACCTATCAGGCTTTTCCTGTGATAAACATAGTTCTATTATGTTTGAAGGCATGTTCAAACGCAATAGAACTGGTTGAGAGAGAATTGTCTTGTGGAGGTGTGTTATTCAAGAAAGACTTCGATGTGCTCTCCATCTTCTTCATCGAACACATCTAGAATTTCACCGGATTCACCTGAAGTCATCCATGCACTTAAATCTTCCAGAGAAAGCCCTTCTACTTCAGGGACTAACTTCGCGCCCATTTGTAAGCCCGAACGGATCAGTGATACGGGCAGGCTTACGTTCACCCTTGTTTTACCGGTGTCGCTATCTGTGACCAATATGCGTAAATAGTGAGGTCTCTTGCCGATAGAGAATTCACCTGGTGAAAGTGGGGCTGGTGGGGTGGGTTCATTGAGTTCGTCCAGCGCTTCAATTAATTGGGCACCTTCAGCAGCTGAGATTTTCCCCTCTTGGATCATCATCAGGATTCGCATTCTTTCTTCTGTAGAAGCCATTGTCATTCTCCTTTCTTTGATTCCACTTCCAGTCCCTGCAGGAGCTGCTGCGCCTGAAGTGGAGAGATTTTTCCTTGTTCAAGATCGTCCAGTATTCGCCGTTTGTCCTCAGGAGAGAGGGTGGGTACTTCGCCTTTACCAGGTTCAAAACCCAGCGCACGGATGACATCATATAGACGGTTGCGAAGTGTGGGATAGGAGAGATTCAATTCCTCTTCCATGCGGTTGAAGCGTCCCTCACAGCGGACGAAGGTCAGCACAAAATTGAGCTGTTCATTTGACAAATCAGCGAAAGGGCCGGAATGAGGTTGGAAATGTCCTTCAACGACTGAGTCACAGCGGGGACAATAGAACCGTGTCACTAAGATATCTGATTTACAAATTGGGCATTTTTCAGGCAATTTCTGCATTTGTACCTCCTTAAATCAAAACTTTAGGATAATGAATATTGTGATATAATAAAAGCGTAAAAATGGATGATTTCATTGTTCCGCCTTGAAATCTGAAACACTTAATCAACATTTCTTTGATGTGATAAGATTTTATCATATTAATTAATTTTGTCAATAGGAATATTGACATTTTTTATTTAACCCTCCGTTTAACTTAATATTATTGAGTGTGTATTCTCTAAAATAAAAAAAGACAATAATAATCTTAAGAATTCATGTAGATCTGATACCGTTTGAAGAGATTCCACGATTCGAGGTTTTGACTCTCTTGTACGATCGTTAATAAAGACAAATAATACCGTTTATGTAATATTAACGATATTACTCTATAATAATATTCAGCAAAACAAGCGAATGGAACCTGATTCACAATTTAATAAATAATAGGAGAAATACGACTATGATAAAAACCATGGAAATTAATGCCGCCTGGAAAGGTGCCATGCGAGTTGACACGACAGCCCGTGACCACACGGTTATCGTTGACCAACCGCAGGTGATGGGTGGAGAAAATGCCGGCGCAAACCCTTTGGAAATCTTTTTATTTGCCTTAGGCGGTTGCATGGGCACGGTTGCAGCAATTATTGCCAAGCAGGAACGGATTGACCTGCGCGGGTTCAACATTGAAATCGAAGGTGATGTGGATATCGATTTTCTCATGGGGAAGACAAAAGAGGGACGGGCTGGATTTACTGAAATCCGGGTTATCGTTGATATTGATGCGGATTTGACAGATGAAGAAAAGACAGAATTCTTTGAACGTGTGGATGAACGCTGCCCAATCTCTGACAATATGATCAATAATACAAAACTCGTTTTTAATGTGACGTAGACTCCCCGAGAGGATCTAACTTCCAAGAGGTCACCCGAAGGTGGCCTTTTTTTCTTATATAAATATAGCTGACCGGCTAGGAGATCATCCGCTGGCGGATATTGGTATAATGAAGCAAGTCAAAAGTAGCTGGAGTAAATATGCCGAATCCGATTGTTGAATGCATTCCGAATTTTTCTGAAGCACGGCGGGAAGATGTTGTTGATGAAATTATAAGCGTCATTGAGTCGGTAAACTTAATCAATGTACTGGACCGACATTCTGATATGGATCACAACCGGACAGTGGTCACATTCGTAGGTCCACCAGACGCTGTTGAAGAAGCTGCCTTTCAGGCGATTGCTAAAGCCGGGCAGTTGATTGACCTGGATAACCATCAGGGTGAACATCCACGGATTGGAGCGATGGATGTTGTGCCTTTTGTGCCGATTTCTGATGTGACCATGGTGGAGTGCGTGGAATTGGCGCGTCGGCTGGGCAAGCGTGTGGGCGAGATGTTGAAGATCCCTGTTTACCTTTATGAAGAAGCTGCGACGAAACCAGACCGTGTCAACCTGGAAGATATCCGGCGCGGGCAGTATGAAACCCTTAAGAAGGAAATTGGCGAGGATCCTGCCCGGGACCCTGATTTCGGTCCTGCTAAGCTTACCGGTGCAGGTGCGACAGTGATTGGCGCCAGGCACCCTTTGATTGCCTTCAACGTTTACCTGACGACCAGTGATGTTGCCATTGCATCGAAGATCGCTCGGGCGATCAGGCATTCCTCTGGGGGAATGCGGTTTGTAAAATCAATGGGTGTGCTGGTGGAAGGGCTTGCTCAGGTATCCATGAATCTTACGAATTACCGCCGGACACCGATGGCACGGGTTGTTGAAATGATCCGGCGGGAGGCGGACCGTTACGGGGTGGGGATTCACCATTCTGAACTGGTCGGATTGGTCCCAAATGAGGCGCTTGTTGACGCGGCAATCTGGTATATGCAAATGGACCAGTTTGAGCCAGACCAGGTTATGGAAACCCGACTGATCGGTCAAATATCCAGATCTGGGGACGAATCGGTCAGTACACAGGATTCCGCGTTTTTAGATGACCTTGCTTCTGGAGAACCAACGCCCGGAGGCGGCTCTGCTTCAGCTTATGGGGCAGCAATTGCTGCATCTTTGGTGGCGATGGTTGGGCGCCTGACAGTGGGAAAGAAAAAATATGCTGATGTTGAAGGCGAGATGTGGTCACTGATTGATGAAGCATTGGAACTTCAGCAGGCGATGAGGACTGCTGTTGCTAAGGATGCTGAGGCGTTTGAAGCGTATATGAAAGCTCGCAGGTTGCCCAGAGATACAGAGCAGCAAAAGTTTGACAGGATTCAGGCAATCCAGGCTGCGTCAATCAACGCTGCCGAAGTACCCCTGCATGTAACCCGGAATTCATTGAGTATCCTTCGGCTGGCTCTGAAAGCCGCGAAGTTAGGAAA
>Ga0075123_10001860_pt1 | contig 10444 bp, 7 predicted proteins | sample AntAceMetag02UKX_FD_69808 | JGI IMG/M metagenome (GOLD analysis project Ga0075123, IMG submission 69808) | Saline lake microbial communities from Ace Lake, Antarctica - Antarctic Ace Lake Metagenome 02UKX | ecosystem: Environmental > Aquatic > Non-marine Saline and Alkaline > Saline | place... | reverse complement strand
TCTGGCAAGTGACGGAATAGATTTTGTGGTTATGCTGAAACAATGGAACAGACGAAGGTTATACCGTGATTCTGTTTTACAAGACGGCGACCCATTTACCGGCATGGCAGCGAAAAAAATAAAAGTTAAAGAGGTTAAAAAGACTCCTGAGCAAGTTCAGCAGCAGCAAAAGCTCCAGCAGCTGCGCAGCGAAATTACCAGCAGGCTTAGTCAGCAGAATATTTCCGCAGCAGCCAGTCTTTACCTCGAACTGATGGAGACAGACAGCCGACAAATATTGCCTAAACAAAATCTGCTCGATATTGCTAACCAGCTAAGCAGTGAGAAAAAACACAGCCATGCAGCAATGGCTTACGAGCAGTTCCTGGAAAATTATGGAAATTATGAATACAGTGAACAAGTTCAGCTGATGTTGGGTATCATTTACAGTCGATACCTTGAAAACTCCGAGCTGGCGATTAAGCATCTAAAGCAAGCTATGGAAAAGCTTACTGATGCCGGTCAGCTTCAAATGTGTAAAGAAGAACTTCGTAAACTGCAAAGCGATTTTTAGAAAACTTTAACAAACTTGGGTAAATAAAAAAAGTTGACAATCCCGGGTTCTGTTGCTAATTTTGAGCAGTGATGTTATTTTTGTTGTTTTGATGTTTTTTCAAACGAAAACCCTATTTTGGGAGATATGATAATGAAGTTTCATACTATACTTTTTGTTTTAGCTGGTCTTATTTTTCTGACTTCTTTTGCACCGATAGCAATCGCAGAAGACGACGATGTTACATTTCCATATATTGCCAGAATAACACGGAATAACCTGAATATGCGCAGCGGACCAGGGACAAATTATTATCGCTGCGGCAAGCTGAATGAATCCAACCGTATTAAAGTTGTTTCTCGTCGATTCAGCTGGTCAATGGTCGTTCCGCCGGCAGGCAGCTTTTCATGGATATCCGCTCAATATGTCAGTATCGACCAGGCAAATCCTACAGCCGGCGCGGTGACTGGAGATTCGGTAAGGGTTTATGCGGGCAGCGATTATGTAAAGCCTGAGCATTCAACCACTATGCAGATAAAGCTTGATAAAGGCGACAAAGTTACCGTTATCGGTGAAAAGCAAGGCGATTATTATAAGATACAGCCGCCCACAGGTGCATATCTCTGGATAAAAACTTCATATACAAAATATGTCGGCCCAGCTAAGCCAGTAACACCCGCGAAATCTGCTGAAAAGGTGAAGTCAATCCTGGAGCCTGTCAAAAAGGATAAGCCAAGAGCAATAATTCCGCTTGATAAAAAAGACGCCAAAGAGACAGAAGAAGTAAAAAAAGAAGCGGAAACCAAAACTGTTGAAACTTCGCTTCCTGTTGAGTCGCAGGAGCTTAAAAAATATTATGAGCTAAAAAAACAGATTGATGATGAAAAAACCAAACCTTTGCTGGAACAGAACTACGAAAAGTTTAAAAAGGCTCTTGCAGTGATAAGCGAAAATAAAAAAGCAGGCAAAGCTGCAAGATATTCGAAATTTTCGCTCGACCAGATAAAAAGATATGAGCTGGCAATGTCAGTAGCTAAAGAGATGGAGATTCAGAACAAACAGCTTGAACAGGCCAAGGAAAAAATCAGGAAAGCACTGGAAGCTAAACTGGCTGAGAACCCGGACCTGGGCAAATATACAGTTATCGGCACGCTTAAGACTTCAAAGGTTTATAGCAACGAGCTTAAAATGAAACATTACCGTATCGTTGACGATGCGGGCAAAACCGTTTGCTACGCCCTGCCTAATGAATCGGCTGTGGATATTGACACCGGTAATCTGATGGACAAAAAAGTTGGCCTGGTAGGCAAAATCGAACCGCACAGGCAAACATCCGGCGCTCTGATAATATTTACAAAAATAGAACTGTTGGAATAATTGAGTAAAAAAAACAGAAAATGGACAGACGTGATTTCCTGAAAACTGCGTTGCTCTCAACCGGGGCTGTTTCTATGTCGGGCTGTTTAACAACACAAAATTCTGAGATAGCTACAAAAAGTGATGTACAATATAATAATCTTCCTTTGTGGTATGGTTTTAATCTTCAGGAAAAATTTGTCCATAAACCAGATGAATGGCTGTCGATCGCACCGGAATGGGGGTTTTCAAATAATCCGTTCCGTGAATCCGATTTTGCATGGATGGCTGAATTGGGCTTTAATTTCGCAAGGCTGCCTATGTCTTACCTGTGCTGGAGTGAACAGGGAAACTGGTATGAACTCAAAGAAAAGCCTCTGAAAGAAATCGACCAAGCTGTCGAGTATGGCAAACAATATGGCCTGCATGTCAATATCAATTTTCATCGGGCACCCGGCTATTGTATCAACCAAAGTATTTTGAAAGAACCATATAGTCTTTGGGATGACCAAAAGGCTCTGGATGCTTGTGCTTTCCATTGGAACTATTTTGCAAAACGATACAAAGGGATCCCTAATTCACGATTGAGCTTTGATTTACTTAATGAGCCTTTCTTAACCACAAAAGAAAAATATATTCATGTTGTGAAGCGATTGGTTTCAGCAATTCGCGAGGCAGACCCCAACCGGCTAATCATTGCTGATGGATTTAATGTGGGGCGTATTCCGATGTATGAATTTATTGAATTAAAAGTCGCCCAAAGTACACGGGGATATATGCCCAATGCCGTGACACATTATCAGTCACCATGGGCGGGGGACGAATTTAAAAATGCCACAACACCACCAACCTGGCCTACGGAACAGATTGGTACGTTATGGAACAAGGAAACTCTCTATCAAAATGAAATGAAGTCCTGGATTGATCTGCAATCAAAGGGTGTCGCTATTCACGTCGGTGAATGGGGAGCATATAACAGAACTCCTCACGATGTTGTTCTGGCATGGATGAAAGATTATCTGAGTTTATGGAAAGAAGCTCGCTGGGGCAATGCGCTTTGGTGCTTCAGAGGTTCTTTTGGTATTATCGATAGTTGTCGCCGGGATGTTAATTATGAAAAATTTTATGGCCATAAGTTGGACCGCAAAATGCTCGAACTTCTAAAAGAATATATGATTGTATCCTGAAAGCCCAACTTTGAAAAAACCGCAAAACCAACTCAAGACAAATATAAAAAATCCACAGACCAATGTTTAATTCATTCATAACTTACATTAATCATGCGGATACATTATCACAGCGCGCATCATTTGGCCGTAGCGTTGCCAGATTTGATCTTCGTTCAGGCTGGTGTCAGATTCGTGCAGTTCTACTGTGATAATCGGTATGCCGAGAGTGACCCCAGCGTATGAGCCGAGCGAACCAGGTCTTGCGCCGAGTTTTTTAACTTCCAGGTCGCAGTATTGGCTCATCTTTAAAGCAATATCAGCTGCTGGGCCATCATAATCAATACAGGCGAAAGGCTGATGCAGGCTAAGTATCCTATCGGGGTTGTATTTTAGTAAAAGCTCTTTTATGATAACAGATTCGGGTTCACTAAGCCCAGCGGTTCCGTATTGGGGTTTGTTTATTCTGTTAACAGCCTCAAAGTTTCGATTCAGGTCTATGCCTCTTGCGTTGAAGCGGGTATTAGCGGCTAAACCGTCAGGATTTGCGACCGGCATCAAAATAACCTTTCTGCCATTGAGTAGTTGAGGGTTTGATCTTAGATGCTCAAGGGTCGCGTTTACCAGAGTCGCACTTGCCGGTTCGTCGCCATGGATCACACCCATGATAAATACAACATCATCACCTGTGCCCATTACGAAATATTGTATCTTTCGATTCTGGACAGAATAGCCAGCTATAAAACTTTGGCAAGCGGGTCTAAGTACAGCCTGGGTATTAGATGCAATTCTTTGACAGCCGGTAAGAACAAAAAACTGAGCTGAGCACAAAACAATTAAAGACCTGGTCTTTATATTCATAATCAATTTACCAAAACTTCCCAGGTAATTAAGCTAACTTCTCCGCTCCGCTGTAAACTTCTTCGACATGGAGAACCGCCGCCGCTACTTTTGGCAGATCCTCACGAACCCAATTCTTCATATCGTCAAATATTGGTCCATTAGTTAAATATTCAAACGAACCTTTCACCTGGAAGCTTTTGCGGTCTTTGGTAATAAACAAAAGCGAGCCTTTGCTGCCAGCGGCGATATTGGCCCTGGTCTTATCAAAATAATTATCAGTGATGACGATTTTGTCATCAGCAATTTTCTTTACACATGCAACATAAACTGAGTTTGGCAGCCCATCACTATTAACTGTAGTAAGTACCATTGCGCCTTCAACATTGTCCCACTGATTTTTTACTGCTTCCGGTAGATTAGCCATTTTCTAAAAGCCTTCCTTTCATTTTCTGTATAAAATCAAAACGTTAATGGTACTATTAATCAAGCAAAATTTCAAACACTTTATTTTTCAGATCTCTCATTCGGGGTTATAACTTCGAGAGTTTGTTCTAATACCGGAAGATGTTTTGTATTCACTTTAGGGGCATCATAACTTCCAGTAACATCAACCCGCAAAACAGCGCTGCCTAATCCCTCAGCCAGTGACTGAAGTACTGACGGGTCAACTGTCGCAACTCTGCTTCCTCTTGCAAAGAGCTTAAGATTTATGTCCTTGGTTTTTATATCAACCCACCCCGAGCCGTTAAATGCCAGACTTTTGCCGGCAAGATCGATCTGGTCAATATTGAGCATATTTTTTTCAATATATGAACTGATAAATAATTTTTCAAAAGCAAAATCTGTCGGCTCATCGAGTTTTAATATCTGAAGCACATTTGCTACGGGTGAAAGCTTACCGACTTTCATATCAGTTATTACTATGGAGCAACGCCCTATTCTGGTCTGGTCATTGCCGATTATGCCTTGAAATGCTGCTGAGCCTCCTAATATACCAGTAGAATAACTATTATCCGGTTGATCCTGTTGCTTTTTAATTAGTTCATGAAGGTCGATATTTCCAAATGCAACATCAACAAGATACTGCCATGGACCCTCTTCGATCTGCTTAAATTTAAAACCACCTGCAAAGCGACCATCATAACAATCGGCTATTACATCTTCTGCTGACCATAGTTTTCCAGCTGGGTCGTAATCCACCTTAGCCTGCATATCTGTAAGCTCTTTGCCTTTAACCCGCAATCTTTGAGCATTGAACAATGCGTCAGCGTTTAGAATACCACGACCATGATGATAAAGTATTTTCGTCTTAATTATTGAATCAAGATCGCTGACACTTTTTTCAGGGGTAAAACTGCAGGAGTTAAGCTTTAGCGAACCATCTATATCAAATATCTTTTTCTTATCAACATCGGTTGTAATATTAAGCTTTGGTACATTCAGGCTAAATCTGCCGGTGGGTGAAAACTTATCGTATATCTTTTTAAACTTCTCAGGAATCGCCAGTTTGAATCTCTGGTCAAACATAAGATCATTAGCATCAAAACTAAACTGAGCACTTTTAAAAGTCTTTTCAGATAATTGAATTTGACCATTAGCGAAGATCTGATATTTCTGCTGGGTATTTTTGATACCCCCAACGGAGTTTGCCCTGATATTTTCTAATTTGATTGTATCGTCATTGATGTCTATTCTGCCGAAAATGTCTTTTAGCGGATATGGGAAAAGTTTGAAATTTATACTGCTACCCTGGCAATCGACGGTCAGATTATACTCAGGCTTATCTTCCATTTTAAGCTTTTTCAACTTCGCACAAAAGTCAATGTTGCCGCTTGGCTGGAGCATTGATACAAACTTATCCATAGATTTCGGCATCAGGTCAAAAAGTGATTTTTCAAGCAGCGTATTTTTACCGCCCACTGACATATCATATCTTAACTCATTTGCACCTTTGCCGGGCCAGATCTTACCATTAAGATCGATACTACCCTGACCATCTGCAATACCTTTGATATTATCAAGGGTTATAGTATCAGGACTGAAAACAGCTTTGCCGGATATATCAGAAATTTTGACCAGCGATTTGTTGATCTCAAAAGTTACGGTACTGAAAAACAACTCCGCAATAAACGTGATAAGCCTATCACTCTGGGCAGGTGTAAAAACTTTTATGAGAGCATCCCCCATACCACCCGCAACAAATTTGTCGTATAAATAGCGCTGACCATCCGGCAGAGCATTGGCAAGATCCGAATCCAGCTCGATGTTTGTCGCCTTGATCACAACATCATATTTTGGACTGTGAGTATTTGTGCCTGTAAGGTGGCCATTAAACGTAAGCTGCCTGTCGCCAACTTTCGAAATGAGGTTATAAACAAAAACCTCAGAAGGATCAAAAACGAGCCTGCCGTAAAGATTTTCTATTGGATAAGGGAAATATGTACATTTGGCTTTAATTGATTTCAAATCAACGGTAAGTCTCTGCTGCTTGTCTTTGCCGGGCTTTTTTCTGAAACCAAATTCGATTCCCACTCGACCATAAGGATTAAAAACCTTCCAGAGTTTTTTCTGAGAAGGTGACAATATCACAAAAAGCTCATCATTGAGCAGCATATTGTCGCTGAGCAACTTAACTTCATAATCCCAGCCTGCTTCTTTCTGCAATATCTGGCCTTCGATCCTAAGATCGATATCATCGTGCTTAGCTACAAGATTATTCAAGATGACACTGTCTCGTGTAAAATCTATTTTGCCTTTAAGATCATTCAATTTGTAGGGATATTTGATGTCGTATAAATTTATCCCATTACAATTAACAGAGCCTTCAAATTTTACATTCTTTACATCATTAAAATTACCTTCTGCCTTAAGGGCAAAATCAAGCTGACCTGATGGATTGAAGCGATCGAAAACATTTTGCACCGAACCAAGTATACCGAATTTTTTTAAAAGTTTTTTGCTATCGATTGTCTCTTTCGCCGGCTCTTCTGTGGGCATATTCTGCAAATTACGAATGCTGACTCTTAAAATAAAATTTTTATCATGATCATAATTCAGCTCCGCTGCTAAAACATCTATTACCCATGGCTTTTCAAAGGCAGGTAATTCTGCAGAAGAGAGCGACCCCGAAACGGTAAAAATACCGGGACCTATTTTTCCATTGAGGCTGCTTGGCCTTGCATAACCATGTCTCTGGGCAGTAGTGATATAGAAATTGTAATTATCTTTTGTTGTTTTATCATGATCAAGTTTGACCTCTAAAGGCACCTCCAGAGCAGTCTTACTTACACCTTTCGTAATTTTGCTGTATTTAAGTATTCCACCCTTGAGCCTTACTATTGGTATTTTACCGGCTCCTCCTTTGGGAGTGGTAAACTTCATATCCAAAAAATTCCAGTGGTCACTGTTTGTTTCATTTTGAGCATCTAAAATGAAATCTGAAACCATGATCTTCTTGAGCTGTGGTTTAAACATCAACAGACTAAGGATCCCAAAACGGGCATAAAGCTTGTCGGCTTTAAAAAAGGTATTGTCATAACTGGCGTTAACCATTGGGCGAATGGTAATATTCTGTATAAGGACTGAACCATTGATGCGAAAGTAAATATGGTCAGCCTCTACGAAGGCACCGGTCATTTCGCCTATTTGCTCAATCGCCACTTTGCGCAGGACTTTAGCGGTAGTATTAAAGGTAAACCAGAAAACCCCCGCCACGACCAGTAACTCTATAATCCGCCTTAACCAGGTTTTACGCCTGGAGCTTTTCTTTGTAGAATCTTTCCTATTAACTATCATTTATCTGCAATCCCCGCCCTGTTATAAAACAGATCTGAAAATATCACCAGCATTGCCTTTATACCTATATATTATCATTTTCTATTAATGGCTTTATCCGCAATATCTTTTCGACAGTAAGCACCATCAAACTTGATCATTTCGACAGCCTCATAAGCTTTTGCTTTTGCCTGGGCAACAGTACTTCCAACAGCAGTAACACCAAGAACCCGACCACCGGCAGTAACAATATCATTGTTTTTTTTCGCGGTGCCGGCATGGAAGACCATCACATCTTCAAGTTGAGCTGCCTGGTCAAGACCTGTAATTATCTTACCATTTTCGTAACTTCCGGGATATCCTTCTGATGCCATGACCACACAAACTGCGGGTCTGGTATCCCACTCAAGAGTAATTTCATCAAGTGTGCCGTCACATACCGCCAGCATAACTTCAAGAAGGTCGCTTTTAAGCCTCATAAGAATAGGCTGAGTTTCCGGGTCGCCAAAACGGACGTTGAACTCCAGCACTCTCGGACCAGCAGCGGTAACCATAATACCGGCATAAAGTACACCTCTGTAAGGCGTACCGTTGCGATTCATTCCATCAACGATAGGTACAAGAATTTCTCTGCTGATACGATCCATCATTTTGTCAGTGATAACCGGCGCCGGGCTGTATGCACCCATACCACCGGTGTTAAGACCTGTATCGCCATCGCCTATGGGCTTATGGTCCTGAGACGATTCCATAATATAAATATTTCTGCCGTCGACAAACGCCAGTATCGAAGCCTCTTCGCCGAGCAGTTTTTCTTCAACGATCAAATTATCACCAGCAGAGCCGAACTCTTTATCGCACATTATTCTCTCAGCGATTACAATAGCGTCTGCGGGATCGTCACAAACGAAAACCCCTTTGCCCTTTGCAAGACCAGCGGCTTTTATAACCACCGCTTCATCCCTTGATGCAATATATGTTTTTGCATCTTCGTATCTATCAAAGCACAACCCTTCAGCGGTAGCTACTGAACTGGCTTTCATTATCTGTTTAGCAAAAGCTTTATCAGCCTCAAGCTGAGCGGCCGGGCCTGAAGGACCAAATGCCTTTATACCGACAGCTTCGACCACATCGACAATACCTGCTGCCAGTGGATCTTCCGGGCCCACCACAACAAGCCCAATGCTTTTTTGCTTTGCAAAATCAATTACTGCGTCAAGATCAGCAACATCCAGGTCAACATTCGTACCGCACATAGCAGTGCCAGGGTTGCCGGGGGCAATGTATAATTTATCAAGTTCCTTAGATTTCGCCAGTTTCCAGGCAATCGCATGTTCGCGACCACCGCTACCAATTAATAGTACATTCATTTTCAAGCCTCTTTAGATTCGACGCATGTATTAACAATAATAATACCGTAGTTATCTTTACTACGACCAAACTAAATAATAATTTACCAAAGCTGGCCTCTATGCTCAAGTTTTCTTTGAAATGAACGAAAATTATGTTAACATTATCCGATTGTAACTGTCGATTTCATAAATATTATTTTGAAGGGAATATTATGAAATGTTGTATAAAACTGACTTTGCTTACTGCCTTACTTGGTGCAACGGCTGTATTTTCAACTGGTTGCCAGAACCAGCAGCTCGAAAATTGTCAGCAGGAAAATCTAAGACTGCAAAAGACTATTGACCAGCAGCAGAAACAAATTGAGCAATTTTCTTTGCAGCAAGAGACTTTAACTCAAGTAATGCTGCAAATTACCGCAGAATCTGATAAGGTAGAAAAGCAGCTTACGGTAACTGAAGAAGAGTTGGAAAAACTCAAAAGACTCAGTAAAATGCAGGAAATGAGTCCTGAAAAGAAAGCTAAGATGATTAAATCCATCGAAGAGCTCAAAAAAGCCAGAAAGATAAAAGCTGAAAAAATGAAAAAACAACAACAGGAAAAGAAATAACAGGATCATAAAATGTTGGATTTTAACTGGCAGGTCACCCTTTTTATTGGGTTAATAACAGTCGTTACGTTCCTCGGAATGTTCTCAAACCTTTCCTGGATGTCGAAAACAAGGCTTACAGCTGTCTTTGTTGTCGGCTTTTTATTGATTGGTATACTTTGTTGGCCTTTAGTCAAACCAGATAACGCATTTCAACCAATTTCACTTGTTACGGGCAATATCCCCGTTTTATCATTGCTTATTGTCCTTGCAATAGCTTTTGTTACTGGTTTGGTGGGATTTTTTGTTTCCTGGCCTTTAGGTAAAGAAATGGCAATTGCAGCAGTACCGGCAGGTCTTTGTGTGTGGTCATTCAGATCGGCTTCAATGGCGAATTTAATATTGAATTGTAATTCGATCGAGTCAAAATATGCTCTGATGGCCAAAATAAAGTGGGAACCTTTTTTCTGGTTGGCGGTAGTAGCTGCTGGCTACGGCGGTGCTTGGTTGGCACAGAAAATGACCTCAAAAACCCTAAAAAACGAAGAAAATCTTGAAAAAACCAAAAAAAGTGACATTTTTAATATTATTGTAAATGCCGGCCTGTCAACCGCAGCTTCTCTGCTGATCGCTACTTTCTGTGTTTGGATGCTTGCTCAGGACGTAAAAATGATCGATAATAAGTTAGGGTTCGTAATCGCCCAGCCTCATGTATTGCAAATATGCTTTGCTGTATTGGTAGCTTTTGCGGTGTCCGGCTTTGTCGTAAAAAAATTCCTCAACGGAAACTATATCTGGCCACTATTATCAACTTCTATGGTAACCTTTTTAGTT
>Ga0075123_10001854_pt1 | contig 10463 bp, 9 predicted proteins | sample AntAceMetag02UKX_FD_69808 | JGI IMG/M metagenome (GOLD analysis project Ga0075123, IMG submission 69808) | Saline lake microbial communities from Ace Lake, Antarctica - Antarctic Ace Lake Metagenome 02UKX | ecosystem: Environmental > Aquatic > Non-marine Saline and Alkaline > Saline | place... | reverse complement strand
GTCGTCATCGTTGTCGGCCATGTTATCCTCCAAAAAATCAATGTTTGTATTTCTTCGCCGTGGACAATAATCGATGCGCTTGTAAAAAGTCAAGTAAGGCCAAAAAGCCCCGGGTGAAACTGCACCGATTACCGGGCGGCCTGCTTTCCAGTAAGGAACGATCCTGATTTAATGCATACATTCGAGCCGAACCCGGTCAAGGCAAGCATTCCCGATATGTCGGGGGTTACATGGCTGTCACATCCCGGACCTATAACCTGGAATCCTTGCTAAGGAGCGCCTCGCCATCTTCATTGATATCAACCACTATATTATCACCCTCAACAATATCACCCTCCAGTATCTTTGTGGCCATATTGTCCGTTATAATCCTCTGTAGCGCTCTTTTCAAGGGTCTCGCGCCATATATGGGGCTGTATCCTTCTTCGGATATATATTCCCTGGCCCTGTCCGTCAATTCAAGGTGGATCTTCCTTTCCTGGAGCCTCTTTTGTATCAATTCAATCTGAATGTAGATTATTTTACTGATATCATCTATGGTAAGTGCCCTGAAGTTAATTATATCATCAACCCTGTTTAAAAACTCAGGCCTGAAGGTCGCCCTGAGCGCCTCCATGGTCTTTTGGCGCCTTTCTTCCTCCCCGAGCGACAGATCATGCATCCACTGACTGCCTATATTAGAGGTCATGATAATTATCGTGTTCTTAAAATCAACCGTTCGACCCTGGCCATCTGTCAACCTCCCGTCATCCAGGATCTGCAGGAGAATATTGAATACATCCTGATGTGCCTTTTCTATCTCGTCAAACAGCAATACAGCGTATGGTCTTCTTCTCACCGCCTCTGTGAGATATCCGCCCTCATCATATCCTACATAACCCGGAGGAGCACCGATCAATCTGGAAACAGAGTGCTTTTCCATAAATTCTGACATATCGACCCTGATCATTGCCCGCTCACTATCAAACATAAAGTCCGAAAGGGCCTTAGCCAGTTCGGTCTTTCCGACTCCCGTAGGCCCCATAAAGATAAACGATCCTATAGGCCTGTCGGGATCCTGCAGGCCGGAACGGGCTCTTCTCAGGGCATTGGAGATATTATGAATAGCCTCATCCTGACCGACAACTCTCTGCTTTAACCGATCTTCCATGTGGATTAGTTTCTCCACATCGCTTTCCATCATCCGGGCCATGGGAATGCCTGTCCAGTTTGCGATAACGGCAGCTACATCATCCTCGTCAACCTCTTCTTTCAGTGTCTTTTTGTCTTTCTGAAGGTCTTCAAGCTTCGCGGTTTTATCCTTCAAATCATTATCCAATGTTACCAGTGTACCGTAGCGAATTTCTGCCGCCTTTGCCAGGTCACCTTCTCTCTGGGCATTCTGTTCCGACGTCTTGTATCCTTCGATTTTTTCTTTTATTAACTGGATTTCTCCGATGACCTCCTTTTCAGCTGACCAGTGACCCTTCATTTCATCCCTGGATTTTTTCAGTTGTTCCAGCTCTTTTTCTATACCATCAGATCTCTTTTTCGATGTCTTGTCGGTTTCTTTTTTCAGAGATTCTCTTTCAATTTCAAGCTGCATGATCTTTCTCTCCACCACATCTATCTCAGATGGGAGACTGTCGAGCTCTATTCTGAGCCGGGAGGCCGATTCGTCTATCAGGTCCACAGCCTTATCGGGAAGGAACCGATCGCTTATATAGCGGTTTGAAAGTGTAGCGGCAGCAATAATTGCTGAATCCTTGATCCTCACCCCGTGGTGTACCTCATACCGCTCTTTCAGGCCCCTGAGTATCGCAATGGTATCTTCTACCGTGGGCTCTCCCACAATGATCGGCTGAAACCTTCTCTCAAGCGCGGCGTCTTTTTCGATATATTTTCGGTATTCATTCAGCGTTGTAGCCCCTATACAGTGCAGTTCACCCCTTGCAAGGGCAGGTTTCAGCATGTTCGAGGCGTCCACAGAACCTTCGGCGGCGCCCGCTCCGACCATTGTATGAAGTTCGTCAATAAACAGAATTATCTCTCCACTGGCTTCTGTTACTTCCTTAAGCACAGCCTTCAGGCGATCCTCAAACTCACCCCTGTATTTGGCTCCGGCCACGAGGGAGCCAACATCAAGACAAACAACCCTCTTTCTTTTAAGGTTATCGGGAACATCGCCGTTGACTATACGCTGGGCAAGCCCCTCAGCAATCGCCGTCTTACCCACACCCGGTTCACCGATAAGTACCGGGTTATTCTTTGTCCTTCGTGACAGTACCTGCATTATTCTTCGTATCTCATCATCCCTGCCTATCACAGGATCAAACTTCCCCTGCAACGCCAGTTCATTAAAATCACTGGAGAAACGTTTGAGGGCCTGGTATTTGTCCTCCGGATTTGGATCGGTAATCCTCTGATTCCCCCTTATATTCACCAGAGCCTGAAGAATATTATCACTGGTCACGCCATGATTCTGAAGTATCCCTCCGGCGGGTCCTGTCTTGTCATCAGCAATCGCGAACAGAACATGCTCGGTGCTGACATATTCATCCCCCAGCCTTGCTGCCTCTGTCAGTGCATTATTCAGCACATCATTCATCCGGGGCGTCAGATAACTCTGACCTGCACCGGAGACCTTTGGAAGTCTCTCCAGAACATCCTCAATCTCACCGGCAAGCCGGTTGTGATCAACACCAACCTTTTTCAATATCTCTGACACAGCCCCCTCGGGCTGCCTGATAAGGGCCAGAAGTATATGCTCAACATCAACTCCCTGATGGCCGCTGCCGGTTGCCAGTCCTTCGGCATCCTGAAAGGCCTCCTGGAGTTTTAATGTAAATTTATCAAATCTCATAATTGCTACTCCATACTCTTCTCAATATCGACAAAGATCTTTCCTTTCTTGAAGATTCGTACCGTGCCTGTTGACTCCGAAATGGCAATCGCAATCGCGCCGGTGACACTTGTGATGCCTGCCGCAGCTATATGCCTGCTGCCCAGTCCCTGGGGAAAATCCTTACCTTCCAGGGCGGCGCTGAGATGTCTTCCCGCCGTCATAAGGACACCGTCCCCCCTCACCACAAATGCGCCATCGAGAGCTGAAAATTCCTTGATGGTGTCTCTCAGATTGCGGTCCAGGATGTTTTTTTCCTCATCCCTGTATCCAACGAACGGATTGATAATCATCTGTCTGGACAGCCCGAGCACCTTCTCATGATCACCAAGGACAAAGATAGTGCCTATCGGACGTCCCTCCCTCCCCTGGGCGGCAAGCTCCAATGCAATATTCAATACCGTCTCGAATACCTCGGGATGGATATCTTCAAAGACATCCGGCACATCTTCTGATATAAGGATCTCAAACTCCCTGCCCACATCAATAACAAATATGCTGTCTATATATCCGAATTTAGGAATACCTGTAAGGCATACCAGTTTATCACCCTTCTTGAAGAGTCCGGTGGCAAGCCCCTTCGTTATGACAATCTTTATCTGGCTCAGACGCGTAACGTTCACGTTGGGAATATTGATAACACTATGGAAGAATTCCGCATTATACGGCATATTGTCACTCTCTCTCGTTATCAAAATAGTGTCGAAGCAGGCTTTATAGTTGTCCTGCGCAAGCAGATCCTGAGCAACTTCACCATACAGCAGGATTGCCTTTGCTTTTATTTCCTCTGCAAACGTGCATGCAAATCTCATAATCGATTGATTGCCAAAACTCATAGAGAACTCCTTTCTGCCACCTTTTTCCTAAGATAAACATAAATCCGCATAATGTCAATACATGAGAAACAAACAAGCCACTGAAAAGTCTTGACTATTGAGCGAAAAACGGTTATGGGTCACGGTTATAAAATCATACTCGAGGAATCAAAAGTGAATCTGCCCACAGTAACCGATTCGGTAGACATATATATGGCGGAGATAGCCCGCTTCCCCATCCTGAAACCTGAGGAAGAATTCAAGCTGGCGGTGAGGTTTGTAAAGCATAACGACATGCAGGCGGCCGAAAAACTGGTCACTGCTAATCTGCGGTTTGTGGTCAAGATCGCCCACGAATACAAGAATTACGGCGCAAAGCTCATAGATCTGATACAGGAGGGGAATATCGGACTTATGCATGCCGTCAAAAAATTCGATCCCTACAAGGGATACAGACTCATATCCTACGCAGTATGGTGGATAAGGGCATACATGCAGAACTTCGTCATAAAGTCATGGAGCATCGTCAAGATAGGCACCACCCAGGCACAGAGAAAACTGTTCTTTAAGCTGAATCAGGCAAAAAAGAAATTGCAAGCCATGTCGCAAAAAAGCCCGGAATTCAAAGAGATCGCGGACATGCTCAATGTTAAGGAGACTGAAATAGCAGAAATGGATCTCCGTCTCAATAACCGGGATGTTTCATTGAATGCCGCTATAGATGATGAGGGAGAATCGACCTATATTGATCATCTCGTATACAAGGGCAAAAGCCAGGAAGATGCCCTTGTAAAGAAAGAAGAGATGGCCCTGGTAAAGAAAAATATAGCGGGGGCCCTGGAAAAACTCAACGAGAGAGAAGGCTACATAATAAGAAACAGGATAATGGCGGATGATCCCGAAACCCTTCAGGAGATTGGCAACAGATTTCATGTAACAAGGGAACGCGCGCGACAGATCGAGAAAGATGCCCTGAAAAAACTCAGGGTGGCGATACCCTACCTTACTGATGACCCCAAGCTCATAACAAATTAAAAAAGCAAAAAGAAAACGTGACTGTCGAGAGCCAAATATCTAAGGAATCAAGAATAAATAAGTTATACAGATTGCGCCGTAATTTTGTTTGTTTTCAAGGCGTGTTGAAGCAGGCATAACGAGTTATGAAAGCTTTAACACAACACAGCAAACAGGCAAAAGGGCAAGCAAGGTATATGAGTTATTTCTTCTTGCTGACTAATACTCGTCGTGGACATACGCAAGATTTTCAAAACATGTATATTCCTTCAAAAAGGTCATATTGGCCACACCGGTAGGACCGTTTCTCTGCTTTCCAATAATTATCTCCGCCTTGCCCTTTTCCGGATTGTCTTCCGATTTATTATACACCTCATCCCTGTATATGAACATTATCACATCGGCATCCTGCTCAATAGCCCCTGATTCCCTCAGGTCGGCAAGCTGTGGACGCTTATCCGTCCTCGATTCAACCTGCCGGTTCAGCTGCGACAGGGCAACGACCGGAATATTCAATTCCTTAGCCAGCGCCTTTAGCGACCGGCTTATCTCGGATATTTCCTGTTCCCTCGGCACAGAAGAATTTCTCCCCCTCATCAGTTGAAGATAATCGAGAACAATCAGATCAAGCCCCGATTCCGCCTTCAATCTCCTCGCCTTTGCCTTTATCTCAAGAACGGAAATGGCGGGTGTGTCATCAATAAAGATGGGACTCTCAGAAAGTCTGCCTGCGGCAGCGGTCAATTTCGGCCAGTCCACATCCCCGATAAATCCCCTCCTCATGCGCTGTGAATCCACTTTTCCATCTGAAGAAAGCATACGTAGCGCGAGTTGTTCTTTTGACATTTCAAGGGAAAAGATAGCAACCGACACATTATCCTCAATCGCCACATGCTGTGCGATGTTTATGGCAAAGGCCGTTTTTCCCATACTGGGGCGTCCCGCCACAATTATTAGATCGGAATTCTGGAGTCCGGAGGTAATTTCGTCAATCTTTTGAAATCCCGTTGAAATACCAGTGATAAGAGTCTTTTTCTCGTAGAGTTTTTCTATATTTTTGAAAGCATCTTTAACTATCTCTTTTATTGGAAAAAAGGCGGGCTTTATTTTATTTTCCGATATCTCGAACACTGCGTGTTCCGCTTCATCAAGAACAGTGTCTATGTCGGAACCGGCATCATAACTCTTATTTAAAATATCGGTCGCGGCACCTATCAATCCGCGCAATATGGATTTTTCCTTAACTATTTTCGAGTAGTAGGCTATATTTGCCGCAGAGGGAACACCATCGACAAGAGAGGTCAGATATACGTCACCACCCACACCTTCAAGATGTCCATTATCACGCAAAATGCTGCTCAGGGTAATCAGGTCGCTTGGTTCATTCTTTTCATACAGTACAAGGATTGCCGAAAATATCTTTCTATGCGCCTCGCTGTAGAAATCATCCATTCCCAATATTTCCAGAACATTATTCAGGGCATTATTATCCAGCAGTATGCCGCCAAGGATTGACTGCTCAGCATCCAGGTTTTGCGGAGGCACTTTGTGGAGCGAATAATCTACATCTCTCATTCTATACCTCTCCGGCAACGACAACTTTGATATCGGTAGATATTCCGGAATGCAATTTTATCCTTACGGAAAACTCCCCGAGGCTTTTAATAGGCTCCTCAAGAAGGATGTTTCTTTTATCAATCTCTATCCCCTGCTCACGCAAGGCATCGCCGATATCCTTTGTGGAAACAGAGCCGAACAATTTCTTCTGCTGACCCACTTTTCTGGATATATTGCAGGTTACACCCCCAAGCCGCTCGGCCATGGACTGCGCGTTTTCTTTCTCCCTTGTGGTCCTTCTCGCAGCGGTTTCCATTTCGCTCTTCAGCACATTCATATTCTTGCTACTTGCAATTGTACCCAAACCTCTGGGAATCAGGAAGTTTCTGGCATAGCCGTTGGAAACGTTTACCAGATCTCCCGCCCTCCCCACAGATTCAACATCCTTTTTTAAAATAATTTTCATAAATACTCCTCCAGTCCGGGGCCCTGTATCTTCGACGTTGTGAATTTGTTGACACCACTATCGGGCATTTAAAGACAAACATTCAGTCCGATTTCCTGCTCGCTTTTCTGAAATCGGCCCAGGTATCAATCAAACCCAGACCTGTCACAATAAAAAGCAGAAGCTGCTGAGCAAAAATCAGTATATACCCGAGTGCCCTGAAAATCACAGGTACATTTTTTCTCTCAAAAAAGAAAGCTACTATCGCCAGGCCCTGCAACATATATACAAAAAGGAGAACAATCAAAATGTTCACTCCCAGGATGCGAAACACCTGTGATGGAATGAGGATAAAGACACCAGCGATTACGACAAGCCAGACCGTTTTATCCGGGGTCTTCCAGAGGGTAAGATCACCGAAGTCAGGATACCACATCCCCTTCTTTCCGAACAACCATTTCCCCCCCAGGATATTCAGCCAGGTGAAAAATGCAGTGCCCGCAAGAATAAAGGCGGGAAACAGACCCATAAGAAGACGCGCTATATGGCCTTCGTTTTCCTTAAGTGTTTCGATGTGTTGAATGGAAATACCCGCGCGGGAATACAATTCGATATTCTCATGTACCATCGTGGATATATGGGCCCCGACAATGTCCCACGGTGCTTGGACGGAACCCAGGCTTAGATAAAAAAGGATGACAAGGATTAGTATCAGGAGTACGCTCACAGAGCAGATAACTGTTTTTTCTACAGTGTAATCTTTCCTCAACACCTCCGAAAGAACAGGTCCCATGGAACCTAATACGAAAAAATACCAGAAGACCGCCTGAAAACCCAGCGCTCGCAATATGGTCATTGCAATCAAGAGGGACAGGGCCAAAACAAGGACACCGGGCAGCCTGCCAAGCCTGGAATAGTAATACAGCATCGGTATCGGAACAATCACCGCCCCAAATACTGCAAGCACAGAAATGGTGGCTACGGTAACGAAAACAGTGGTGATGACCGCAACAGCTATGAAAAAGTCTTTATAGGCAGCACTCCCACCCGGCAGACTGTACATACTCCACCCGTTTGCCTGAACATGCAAAGATATCTGCCTGACCGGCAGACATCTCAAAATTTATTTAAAGATAAACGTAAATGAAATTAATTGTCAGCAGTTACATAGGGTAAAAGCGCCAGCGTCCTGGCTCTTTTTATCGCCATTGCCAATGCCCTCTGGTGTCTGGCGCAGGTTCCGGTAATTCTTCTCGGCATGATTTTGCCTCTCTCAGTTAAGAACCCCCTAAGGGTACCCGGGTTTTTATAGTCTATATTTATATTTGAATCTACACAAAACCTGCAAACCTTCCTTTTGTGAAAAAACTTGGTCCTCGGATTTCTTGTGCGATTAGGTGTTGAACGATTATTCGCCGGATATGCCATTTCTTATTCCTCCTCCGCCCCTTCTTTGTCTGTCACAAGAGGTGAAGCCTCGTGCGCGACATCGTCATCACCGTTTTCAGAATCCTTGTCATCTGGCTCTTCAGGTGACTCGGCTCCTTCAGCAGCGGTTTCGGAAACAGCTTCTTCCCTTTTCAGATCCTCTTTTGCCTGCTCTTCTGTTTTGAGTTCTTCTTCCCTTTTCAGATCCTCTTTTCTCTGCTCTTCTATTTTGAGTTCTTCTTCCTTCTTCAGGGCGTCCGCAATCTCTGTCTCAATCTCTTCCATGTTAACCTTATCACTCAGCTTTACCGTCTGAAACCTTATCACATTGTCATCAATCTTGAAGTTTCTTTCCACTTCGGTGACAACGGTATACCGGGCAACAAAGTCGATCCTTATATAAACACCCTCTCGCCTCTTCTCAATGAGATAGGCCAGTCTCCGCTTGCCCCAGTTCTCAGCCTTGACGACCGTGCCATCCAAGCTCTTAATAATTCCGGAATAACGGTCGATCTGATTGCTCATTTCGTCCGACTGCAAGTCGGCCTTCATAATGAATATCGTTTCGTACCTTCTCAACATACATCCTCCTCGCGGCTCTATAGCCCGAACACAGGATCCGGGCAAGGAGTCCTCTTTTGTATTCAGTTTCCATCCTGCTGAAAAATCCATTTATGAATGGACGCTGTTTGGGAAAAATCTCGCATTTATTATAATATACTCCCACAGAAATCAAGCTATTTTTCTCATAGCACCGAGGAGGAGAGCACTTCGCACAATTGATTTTCAGGCGCCCTGACAGGAAGCGGGATTTCTTGTTTCAGATCTCAGGTTGCGGAAACCCTGGTTTATGCGCGGCTATTTTTTACCGGAATAATTTATCATAATGTAACATGGTGTCTGCAGGCCTTCCTTACTTTCACTATAAAACAAGGGGTTTGGCATCATAAACAAAAACCCTCAGGAACCCTCATATTTCTTGAAAATCACAATAAAATAATGTATGGTGCTGGCGGTGTTCTGGGAGGGTATTCCCTTTTGTTATTTAAAAAGATCACATGTCGGTAATTATGATGCAATACTAAACGGTTGAGGTAAAAAAACAGCCCAGGGACAGATTATATACAAAAACGAGGGGTTGTTACAAGTATATAAAGGAGTGCGAAATGGATCAAAAAATTTCTTTAACCATTGACGGCAGAAAATTGGAGGCATCTCCGGAACAGACAATTCTCGAAGTAGCAAGAGAAAACGGCATACACATCCCCACCCTCTGCTACTACAAGGGAACCACCAACGTGGGGGCCTGCAGGGTGTGTGTTGTGGAAGTGGAGAATGCCCGGTCGCTGGTGGCATCATGCTGCATGCCGGTCAGCCAGGGAATGGTTGTCATGACCGACACGGAGAGGGTGATAAACGCCAGGAAACTGGTGGTAGAACTTCTCTGGTCGTCCGGAGATCATAACTGTCTCCAATGCGAAAAGAACGGGGATTGCGAACTTCAGGACCTCGTGTACGAACTGGGGATTGAGAAACCCAGCTTTGAGATTGCCCCCCCGGCATACGCGATAGAAGACACCAACTCCATGATACAGAGGGACCTCAACAAGTGTATCCTCTGCGGCAGATGCGTCCGTGTCTGCAATGAGATACAGGTCCATGAGGTCCTCGACTTCTCGATGCGCGGCTCACATGCCAAGGTTGGTCCCGCCTTCGATGCAGACTATATAGATTCCGAGTGTGTATTCTGCGGCGCATGTGTGGACGCCTGCCCCGTTGGCGCCCTGACATTCAAACAGGCTCGATTCAAGGGACGCCCGTGGGAGATTGAAAAGGTGCGCACCACGTGCCCTTATTGCGGCGTGGGGTGCCAGATGGACCTTAATATCAACGAGGGAAAGGTCGTCAAGGTCACGACAAACAGAGATTATGGGACACCCAACCAGGGGATGCTCTGCTCGAAGGGCCGGTTCGGGATGAACTTCATAGACAATCCTGATCGTCTAAAAACGCCCCTTATCCGAAAGGATGGGGAACTGCAGGAGGCAAGTTGGGAAGAGGCCTACGATTATATCGGGAAGAAATTTGCCTCCATAAAAGAGAAAAACGGCTCTGACAGCATCGCGGGGCTTTCCTCGGCACGCTGTACCAACGAGGAAAACTACCTCTTCCAGAAATTCATGAGAGCGGTGATCGGAACAAACAATGTTGATCACTGCGCCCGTCTCTGACACTCCGTCACGGTAGCCGGTCTGGCTGCCACATTCGGATCAGGGGCAATGACGAATTCGATAGAGGAAATAGAGTTTACGGACGCGATCCT
>Ga0075123_10001853_pt1 | contig 10471 bp, 6 predicted proteins | sample AntAceMetag02UKX_FD_69808 | JGI IMG/M metagenome (GOLD analysis project Ga0075123, IMG submission 69808) | Saline lake microbial communities from Ace Lake, Antarctica - Antarctic Ace Lake Metagenome 02UKX | ecosystem: Environmental > Aquatic > Non-marine Saline and Alkaline > Saline | place... | reverse complement strand
AGAGCAGCGGGGTATCGCTAAGGAATAAGTTTATGAATTCGCCGCAGAGCGGCGGGGAACTAACCCCGTAGCGATTAGAAGCAGATATTAAATGTTGTATATTTGCTAAAAGTATAAGCAATAAAAGAATACATTATGAAAAACTTAAGTAATCGCTATCACAAATTCTTTCAAAAAATTAAAACTAATTTAGCAAGAATTAAAGCACCTTCAAAACTCATTTTGATAGTTTTAGGGATTATTTCAACAATTTGGTTTTTGATCAGAGTTATTCCAAAACCAAGCAGGGCTTCTTATCCTTGTATGCAAGTAGCTTCTCCTATCATGGCAAATTTTGTTTTATATATTCTGTCAATCACAGGTTCTTTTGCTGCATATAAATGGTTCAAACATCATCTCGTCAAAACAAAATATGTTTATGCTGTTCTTTTATTTTTTGTAATGGTAATCTTTTTTGCAATCTCTTTTTCTGTTTTCAAGAGCCCTGCTTTTGCAAATAATAAAGAAATTATTAAGGGCGATTTTCCTCCAAATTCTCCAATGGGCATTGCACAGGGAATTCATCCAGGACGAGTTATTTGGGTGTGGGATTCGGCTGCCACCAACGAAAACTGTACTAATTATGCAAACTTAAATGGAGTTCTGGATCCACAGGATGATGCCTGGCACATGGCAAAAAACAATAATCCAGTAGTTATCGACAGCATGTTATTTGAAGCAATTACTAATCTTGTTGGCGTTTCGGATAACTCTCAGGCATGGGACTCAATTTTTACATATTTCAACAAGAAACACGGTAATGGAAATGTTGGATATACTTCCGGCGAAAAAGTATTTATAAAAACAAATGCAACTTCTACATATGGAAATGCCGGAAGTGGAAGTTACAACAGCGATTTAAGCATGGACGATCACGGACACGGTACTCCGTTTTGTGCCGAGACCAATCCTTATGTCGTTTTATCAATGCTAAGGCAACTCGTATATTCTGCAGGTGTTACAGAAGAAAATATTATAGTTGGAGATCCTATGAAAAACATCTATCAGGAATTTTATGAACTCTGGCACAATGAATTTCCAAACATTACTTATTTAGGAAATGACATACATTATTCAGGAATTGAGGATTTAATATCCCTTGGCAGAACACCGGTTTCAATAAGCAATACCGCCGAGATATTTTATTCTGATTTGGGTACTGTAATGCCCGATGCTATCTCCGATTATTTATATTCGGTTTTTGAGGAAGCTGATTATCTGATTAACATTCCAACATTAAAAGCTCATGCTTGTGCCGGAATAACTTTAGCAGCCAAAAATCATTATGGCTCTCATACAAGACAAATTGCTATGCACCTTCATAAAGGTTTGCTTAGTTATACTAATGATAATCCCGACAGGCTTGGTTATCATTTATACCGAACACAAGTTGATATTTTAAGTCATGAATTACTTGGAAGAAACACACTATTTGTTTTGGTTGACGGTCTTTATCCTAGCGAAGAAGCTATCTCAACACCTTACAAATGGGAATCATTTCCTTTTGATGATGATTGGTGCTCTTCAATATTTATCTCACTTGATCAGGTTGCAATTGAATCGGTTTGTCATGATTTTTTACGTACAGAATATAACGGTGAATTAGTTTCAGAATGTCGTCCTAACTGGGATGGCGTTGATGATTACCTTCACCAGGCAGCCGACTCATCAAATTGGCCAGAGGATATCATTTATGATCCCGACAATAATGGAATATTGTATGCTTCTCTTGGTGTTCATGAACATTGGAATAATGCAATAAACAAACAATATACAAGAAATCTTGAAACCGGAGATGGGATTGAACTTATTAAAATTCTTAAGCCTTATACAGGTATTGAGGAAGAACCGGCATTAAATGAAAAACTTGAAATATCTATTTATCCAAATCCGGCAAACGATATTATTAACGTTAAATACAATAAAGAATTTATTATTGAAATATTTGACATCACAGGAAAAAGCATTCTTACATCTAAAAATAAAACGACTAATATTGCACATCTCGATCAGGGAAATTATATTATTATGATTAAGAACGAAAAAGGCAAAATATTAAAATCGGATAAATTGATTGTGAAATAGAAAAATTTGTCGAAGTATCAATTATATAAGAAATAAAAAAAAGAATAACGAATATCGATTAACGAATGATGAATAATGATTTAAAAGAAAAATTGCCACTAAAAAAAAATTCGGAGTGGACTCAATATTCCAATATTCCACCACTCCATTATTCCCCTTATTTCCCCTATTTCCCTTTTTTCTCCCAGGTAATAAGCGAAATTCTTTTTTTACCATCCATACGTACTTTTACAGGTTTCTCAAAACGAACATGCTTAAAATATTTAGTACGTTCTATTAGTTTTTGTTTCTCAAGAATATCCCATTTTATGTAATTATCTGATTTTTCCTGATTAACAGAAAAATATCCAACATTCATTGAAGTAACATTATGGAAAAAATGTGAGCCTGAAGACGAATCAAGCGGGTAATCTTCGAAACTTGTTTCAACAATTACTTTGGCATTTGATATTTGTGGCCAATTTACAGGTATCCCAATCCATCTGTCACGAGTACCCCATCTACCCGGACCAATCAGAATATAATTTTTGTTTTTCTCGGCCATTTTTTCATTTAACATTTCTATTTCATCGACCATTTCAACAGTCTTACTTTTATCAAAGACTTCTCTATCAATATAAATTACATCAGTAATATTTTTTATCAAGCCATTGCCCATACCTTTTTTTGTATAAAGCACAATACTCTCTTTTTTAATTTTACTCATATTTATATCATAATCGGATGCATTACCTATCAATGGTTTTATTTGCAAAAGATAAAATGATGCCCGATTTTGATCATCTTTATTCAGGTCAACAGCAAACTCAATTTCAACAGGAGATCCTATTGCTTCTTTTACAAGATCCAAAACTACTTCAATGGTTTTGGCAAGAGGAATATAATTATATTTTAAAATATTGGCAAAATTTATAATTCTTGGTCCCGGTTTATTGATGCCCGGATAAATAACATTATTTTCGATATTATAAACAGAAGCAAGATGTCGTAAGTTTCCATGACGTTCGGCTTCATCAATATCAATAAGTGTAAGTCCGGCGGTATCGCCTTCAAGAAGGTCAATATCTTTCTTTTTCAGGTTAACTGCAAAAAACTTAGTTTGTGAATTTTTAAATTGGTCTTTTGGAGAATTAATTTCAGTAGAAGGATATTTTGGTGAAAACCTGTAAGCATTTTCACCTTCAACAACATATTTTCCAAGTCCTACGGCTGCAACTGCAAAACCTTCTTCTGGTTTCATGTGCGAAAAAGGATAATAATTATATGATTGTGCAACTCCGCTGATATGTGGATAAAACACTCCATCATATTCATTTCCTACTACTTCCTGTATTATAACAGCCATTTTTTCTTCTTCAATTTTGTAGTTTATAGCTTTTACATAACCACGGGCAATTTTTGAAAATACAGAAGCAAAAACAAGTTTAATAGCATCCATTACCTGTTGTAAACGAACTTTAATTTCAGGATGATTATTTGGTAAAAGATAAGTTTCAAAAATACCTGCAAAAGGCTGCACCAGTGAATCTTCAAACAAGCCTGACGAACGAATAGCTACTGGTTCTTTTATCATAGTAAGAACTATCTTTAGTCGTCTTTCAAGAGTTTTTGTAAGATTACATTTCAGAAAAACTTTTTTTATTACTTCATAATCTGTCTCATCAATTATTGTTTCTAAGAGATTATTTCTTTCTATAAAATACTCAAATTCATCAGTACCTATTACAAGAGTTTTTGGTGCGCGAATATTTATGTCAGGCAGGTGTTGTGAAAAATCATAATTATTAATCAGGTTATTAACAAATGCAAGTCCTCTGCCCTTTCCTCCAAGAGAACCATCAAATAAGCTAACAATATTACTTTCATCTGTGATATCCGATTGTTCAAAAGGAATTATCTTTCCTTTTTTCTTTTCATTCCTAAACTTTTGAATAACATTAATCAGCACCTTTCGAATTTTATCTGTATTTTCATAATCACTTACTCTATGAGGATTTAATATTTTTGCAGCCTGAATTTCGCCTCTTGCCATTAACCACGAAGAGAAGTGATTTCTTTTGGCATGATAAAGAAGTGATTCATCCGGTATTATTTTTAATTGTTTTTCAAATTCTTTTAATGATTTGGCAACTCCAATTTTTCTACCCTCCTTGTTCCGGTAAATAAAATTTCCGAATCCAAGATAATGGGTAATAAAACTTTGAAAATCCTGAAGAAGGGTATCGGAATTTTTATTAATGAAAATTGATCGTAATTCATGAACTTTAATTGCATTTTCAACATCAGAAGACTGGATAATAGTAGGTATTTCTATTGCTTTTTCCCTTGCATATTTTACAAGTTCAAAGCCGGCATTTTCATTAGGTTTACCTTCTTTTTCATATTTTACATCTGTGATAAGACAAAGCAAATAATCCTTGTATTTATTAATAATTTCCACAGCTCCTTCATAAGTTGAAGCCAGAATAATTTTTGGACGTGCCCTTAATCTTAAAACTTTGTAAAGTTCATCAGTACTCACATCATCAATAATTCTTTTTGTTTGTTCAAGGATAATTTTATATAATAATGGTAAATATCTGGAGTAATATTGTGGCGAATCTTCAACAAGCAAAATAACCCTAACTAATCCTATTTCTGTATCATTTTCAATATTTATTCTGTCTTCAACAAGTTTGATCATCGAAAAGAAAATACTTGAATCTCCATTCCATACAAAAGTCCTGTTAATATATTGATAACTTCTTGTTTTTTTCTCATAAAAATCAATTTCACTATTATTATTCAATAAAAGTAATATTGGAATATATGTAAATTGCTTTTTTATCTTTTTACTAATATTCAGAGGGAGATTTCTATCAGCACCGGACATAATAATTATCATGTCGAAGTGTTTGGAATTTAATTGGCTGAATACTTCTTCTTCTGAAGATGCACCGGTTATTCGAGGCAGTGATGTTAAATTAAGTTGGTGATATTCGCCTAATACATGTTCAGAAAATCTTCCTTCTTTTTCAATACTGTAAGCATCATACAAATTGGCAATAAGGAGAATCTCTTTGACTTTAAACGACATAAGATCATGATAAATATCTCGGTTAACATTATTTATATTTAGAAAACTCTGTAATAATTGTCTGCTGGTAATCTTTTCATCTTTAAGTTTTGATTTTTTATCTTTATCAATATCATCATTATCACTTATTACTTCCTTAGCTAATTTCTCATTTAAATATCCTGTAATCAATAGAGTAATATTTTCAATCAGGTCTCTTTCTTCTTTTAAAAAAGGTCCTTCATTTTCATCAGGAAATTCATTAAGATAACATACTTCAATGTATCCTTTTTTAGCATCAATAGTTTTGAATTTTAGATTTTGTGACCATATAGTTTTTTTAAAATTACAAGTTTCAAAATGCATGTTACCATACACTATTTTAACAACAGTAGATTCAGGATATTGCCATGAGGCAGGAAGTATATCGCAAATATATTGAAGTGTTTCATCAATAGGTTTTCCTTCTCTAAGAATTCCCGTTGTTTTGTTTATTCCGGCGAGTTCTTTTACTCTTTCAATACTATCAATTTTTAACTTTTTATATTTACTTCCCGATTCGTTATTTGTCATATTCATAATTTATTTAAAAAATCATTAAAGCAATTTATTTTTTATAAAAATACAACAAAAAAGAAACAGCATTATATAATATTATTCTAAATAATAAGACTTTTAAAAAAAAGTAAAAAATACCTGTTTCTAATTAAATAATAATATGTAATATTGTGAATATTTTATTAAATAATTCACTAATTAAAACATATTCAAAGTTATGGCAAACCATCAGAATTTAGTTAATGATTTTATGGCTGATATAATAGCCAAAAATCCGGGTGAAGTTGAATTTCACCAGGCGGTTAAAGAAGTAGCGGAAACATTAATTCCATTTATTGAAGAAAACCCACAATATAAAAAAGCAAAAATTTTAGAAAGACTTGCTGAACCTGAAAGAGTAATTTTATTCAGGATTCCATGGGTAGATGACGAAGGAGAAGTTCAAATCAATAAAGGATACCGAATTGAAATGAATAGTGCAATAGGACCTTACAAAGGTGGGATGCGTTTTCATCCTACAGTAAACCTCGGAATATTAAAATTTCTTGCTTTTGAGCAAGTATTAAAAAACAGCTTAACTACACTTCCAATGGGTGGTGGTAAAGGTGGATCAGATTTCGATCCTAAAGGAAAAACAGACAACGAAGTAATGCGATTTTGTCAAAGCTTAATGACTGAGTTGTTTCGTCATATTGGCCCAAATACTGATATTCCTGCCGGTGACATTGGTGTTGGTGGTCGTGAAATCGGATTCTTATTCGGTCAGTATAAAAGATTAAAAAATGAATTTACAGGAGTATTAACAGGTAAAGGTCGTGAATGGGGTGGAAGTCGTATAAGACCAGAAGCTACAGGATACGGTGCTTCTTATTTTGCTGAAGAAATGCTAAAAACAAAAGGTGATTCTTTTAAAGGTAAAATTGTTAGTATTTCAGGTTCCGGTAATGTTGCTCAATTTGCTACAGAAAAAGTTACTCAACTTGGTGGCAAAGTAGTTACTTTATCTGATTCATCAGGATATATTTATGATGCAGATGGAATAGACGCTGAAAAACTTGCTTATGTAATGCATCTCAAAAATGTAAAAAGAGGCAGAATTAGCGAATACGCTGACAAATTCGGTTGCGAATATCATGACGGAATTAAACCTTGGGGTGTTAAATGTGATGTTGCTATGCCTTGTGCTACTCAAAACGAAATTAACGAAGAAGCCGCTAAAACTTTAGTTGCAAACGGATGTATTGCAGTTTCTGAAGGTGCAAACATGCCTTCTACTGTTGAAGCTGTTGAAGTTTATCTGGGAGCAAAAATTCTTTACGGCCCGGGTAAAGCTGCTAACGCAGGTGGTGTTGCTGTTTCAGGTCTTGAAATGTCACAAAACTCACTAAGACTATCTTGGACAAGAGAAGAAGTTGAAGCAAGATTATTACAAATTATGAAAGATATCCATGAAATTTGTGTTAAATTTGGTACTGAAGGTGATTTCATTAATTATGTACAAGGTGCAAATATCGGAGGTTTCGTAAAAGTTGCAGACTCTATGCTTGCTCAAGGTATTGTTTAATCTAGTGTTTGTCTTATAATTATACTACAAAACCGTTCTGATAATTTTCAGAGCGGTTTTTTTTATTTTGCTTCGATAGTATTAGATTCTTTAATCAACATAAAAAACATTATGGAATTAAAAAATGCATAAAACACAACTCCAGCTTGTGTTTCAAACATCGATTCCACCAAAAGATTTATAGAAACTATTATCAAAAATAGTAAATATAAAAAATTCTTTTGCCTGAAAGTATAATATGCTGGCAAAATCAAAGACAAAGTAAGAATTAATAATCCAATAATACCAAGTGTAATAAATGTTTGTAAATACTGATTATGTGCATTTAACCTTTTTTGTAAAGCTTCTTTGATATTATTTTCTTTGTACTTGTTAATCAAACAATCTTTAACATCGCCGGTTCCTACTCCAATCAGAAAATTCTTTTTAATAATTTCAAATGAGTTTTGCCAAATTAATATCCTGTCAGCAGAACTGCCACTTCCTTCGTTTTCTATTTTTTCAACATTTTCCACTACTTGTTTTGATTTTACAATCCTGAATAAGGAATAAGGGAATATATTAAATGCAGAATAAAATAATCCAAAAATAATAACAACAAGAAACAATCCTGTAATAAGCTGTTTTTCCACAACAATAACATGAGCAACAGTTATGAAAAACAAAATAAACAAAGCTAATATTCCAGCCTTCGAGCTTAACATAATTACAAACAAACTGAAATAAATTGTTAAAAGAATCATAAAAAATACTTGTTTTCGCTTTTGTTTTGTAATCCGGGTTTTTAAAAGTATTGTCATTATTATTGCAATCGCAAAATTCAAATACATTGCAAAATAACTTGGATGATGGAAAAAAGAAAGTTTGCTATAATAAAATTCGCTGAATTGATTATTTTCACTAAAAATAATAAAGGCATCAACAAGTGAAATTACTGTCCCAACAAAACAACCAACAATAAACACGATTAAGATTTTTTTAAAATTGCTTGCGGTAAAAACTTCTTTTTTTATAGTTGAAAAAATAATAGGGAAAATTATCAGCGAAAGCTTAACTTCCAAATCAAATACAGCATAATTTATATTTGATGAATATAATATCCCGACAAGGTAAAGTACATATAATGATGCAAAAGAAAGGAGATATAAGCGATTATGCCTTTCTCTTAAACGTTTTAACTTTTTTCTGAAATCAAATTCAATAATCCAAACCAACACAATTAATCCAATAATATAAGGAACAACAATTGAATACAATGGAATAAAAAATGCCAGTAGTACAAATAAAAAATAATTTATTTTATCAAATAATTTCATCTAAATTGTTTTCTAAAAACTGAATAATTTTTTTGGGATTTTTACTATCAGTATCTAAATTAATAATTTGCATTGACACTTTATATGCAATAGGAATTTTATCAATTTCAATATCCCATAATTTAAATTTTTTCTCTACAGGATGAATTGGCGAACAGAACCAATTGTCTAACTGTATTTTTTTGTTTTGAGCCCTTTCTTCAAATAATTTTCTGTTTTTTACAAGAACAGGATATTTTAAAAACGAATGATTATCATGTAATCTTTCATTTACATGATATTTGTGATGTTTCTTCAGGAAATCAGTAAATAATTTTGCATTCTTTTTTCGCTTTTCTAAAACCTGTGATAATTTGTTTATGCTTTTTAAGCCGTTTCTGATCTGTGTTTTACTGATATCTTTAAAATAATCATCCGGCATATTTGCTGTAGTAATTTCTTTATCTTCTGAGGAACCTAAAACAAAATTATATTTACTCAACCAACGGTAAAATTTTCTTAAGCCCCAATAAGTTGAGGAATTAATAAAATATTTATGAGCGAATAATAAGCCTGATAATAACAAAACTTCCTTTTTTGAGGGCTTTATAAGTTCTGAATTTGCATTAATCAGTTCAGGAATAAGTGCACTATTATTTACAATGGAAAATCCACCAACTCCTGTCGAAAAAGGTTTATTCCATTGAGTTGAAAAAAACGCAGCATCACAATATGTACCGTTTGGTTTACCTTTATATGTACCACCAAAACCGTGGGTACAATCCTCTATAGTCCACAATTTATTTTCTCTTGCAAAAGCAACTATTTCTTCAACTTCGGATGACAATCCAAATGTATTCTGACTGACAATAACTTTGGTTTTTGGAGTAACAGCTTCTTTTATTTTTAACAAAGTTGTGTTTAAAGTTTCCTTATCAATATCAACATAAACAGGTTTTGCTCCAAGATATTTTATTGCATTTGGCACGACCACACAAGTATAACCCGGAATAATTACCTCATCGCCTTTTTTAACTTTCATTGCTTTTAACAAAGCATATAAAGCAACTCTACCTTTCCAGTAGAGGAAGATGTTTTGGTTATCATCAAAATAATTTGCAATTGCTTTTTTAAAATCTTCTTTGCTCATATTAACTTTTTGATATATAAATTTGAATCTGTTTTACCATGTATTCGGATTTTTTTATTTAACAGAAACCCATGTTTTTTATAAAAACTATTTGCTTCCAACAGTTCATTGCCGGCTATAACGCAATACTCATTATATTTTTCTTTTAAAAGTTCTTCTTCAAGTTTTTTTATTAATAATGATGCAATTCCATTATTTCTGTATTTCGTTTTTACTGCAATACTCAAAAGTTCAGGGAGTATTTTGTTTTCTGAAACTTTCTTTTTAAATAAAGATAAAAAATTTTCGATCACACCTTTAATAAATCGTTTTGAAAAAACATTAGTAATAAGAACTGGAATTGCCCGAAAGATATTATTTATAAAAAACCTTTTGTAAAGTTTTTTTGTGTTTTTTGAACAAGAAATAAAGCCAACAATTTCATTTCCTTCAATCGCAACAAAAGTAATTTCATGAGTTATCAAATGTTTATATAATAATTTCAAAAACTTTACACCTATCGAACTTAGAAAGCCGAATGCAATTTCCTCTTTGTGCATAACTGCTAAATCGTAAGCATTATCTATTTTTGATTTGCAAATTTCCATTCTTTCTTTTTACTTTTTATTTATAGGAATTAAGACTTCTTTTAATAATTTATCAGTAATTAATTTTGTTGTAAAGTTATTTATTAAAAAATTAAACCCGTTTTTACCCAATTGCAATCTCTCATTTTCCGTCATATT